>Ga0310690_10001815_pt1 | contig 36922 bp, 31 predicted proteins | sample AusTroGonzalo_MG_2_FD_207661 | JGI IMG/M metagenome (GOLD analysis project Ga0310690, IMG submission 207661) | Bovine rumen microbial communities from tropical cattle in Woodstock, Queensland, Australia - Gonzalo_04 (v2) (version 2) | ecosystem: Host-associated > Mammals > Digestive system >...
TCCCCGGCACGCCGAAGCGTTCCAGCTGGACCTGGTGGCAGATGCCGTTGCCCGGCTTCGAGCACCAGATGCCGTGCTTCTTCGCCACGCTCTGGATGTACTGGTGGTCGTCCGCGTTTTCAAATCCGGTCTGCAGCGTATTATGGTCAATATAGGCAACGCTCCGGCGGGTTTTCACCCGGCCGATGCCCATGGCTTCGAACTGCAGGTAGGCCATGGTGCCGGTGGAGTCCTGGGTCAGGGTCTGGTCGATCCGGATGGAAATCTCCTCCCCGGGCGTCAGTTTGCCGCTCACGAGATGGGCTTCCAGGATTTTCTGTGTCAGGTTCATGCCGTATTCCTCCGGTGAAAATTACGGCCACTCTTTCGGGTGACCGTTTTTGTATTCTGTATCCTATTATCGCCCCCAGGCCCGGAAAGTCAATTGATCCGCCCGGAAAGAACACCAAAAGACCAAATCAGGCCGAAGAACCCTTCGGCCTGATTGTAACAATATAAAGCAAAAATCTTCTGCTGCCAGGATAAACCCCACCAGCTCAGTGTGTCATCCTGAGCGCAGTCGAAGGATCCCCTGTGATTCCCGATAGCAATGTGTCGCCCATATAGCTCACATTGTCATCCCGAGCTTGTCGAGGGATCTCATCTCACCCAATATGGTCTTTCCCGCCCATATACATCCGCAGCGGTTCCGGAATCGCCACCGTCCCGTCCTCCCGCAGGTTGTTCTCCAGGAAGGCGATCAGCATCCGGGGCGGCGCCACGCAGGTGTTGTTCAGCGTATGGGCCAGGTACTTGTTGCCCTTGCTGTCCTTCACCCGGATCTGCAGCCGCCGGGCCTGGGCGTCGCCCAGGTTCGAGCAGGAACCGACCTCGAAGTACTTCTTCTGCCGGGGGGACCAGGCTTCCACGTCCAGGCTCTTCACCTTCAGGTCCGCCAGGTCGCCGCTGCAGCATTCCAGCGTGCGCACCGGGATGTCCAGCGTCCGGAAGAAGTCCACCGTGTTCTGCCACAGTTTGTCAAACCACATGGGAGAATCCTCCGGCTTGCAGATGACGATCATTTCCTGCTTTTCGAACTGGTGGATGCGGTACACGCCCCGCTCCTCGATGCCGTGGGCGCCCACTTCCTTGCGGAAGCAGGGGCTGTAGCTGGTCAGCGTCTTCGGCAGTTCTTCCTCGTTCAGGATTGTGTCAATGAACTTGCCGATCATCGAATGCTCGGAAGTACCGATCAGGTACAGGTCCTCGCCTTCGATCTTGTACATCATGTTTTCCATCTCGGCGAAGCTCATGACGCCGCTCACCACGTTCCCGTGGATCATGAACGGCGGGATCACGTAGGTGAATCCCCGGTCGATCATGAAGTCCCGGGCGTAGCTCAGGATGGCGCTGTGGAGCCGGGCGATGTCGCCGGTCAGGTAGTAGAAGCCGTTGCCGCTGGTTTCCCGGGCGGGATCCAGCTCGATGCCGTGCAGCCGCTCCATGATGTCCACATGGTAGGGAATCTCCCATTCCGGCACCACGGGCTCGCCGAACCGTTCAATTTCGACGTTCTCGCTGTCGTCCTTCCCGATCGGGACGGAATCATCAATGATGTTCGGAATCACCAGCATCCGCTTGCGGATTTCGGCCTTCAGCTCTTCTTCCTTGACTTCCAGCCGGGCCAGTTCTTCCGCCGCCGCGGCGACTTCCGCCTTCTTCGCTTCGGCTTCCTCCTTCAGGCCCTTGGCCATCAAGGCGCCGATCTCCTTCGAGATCGTCTTGCGCTTGTTGCGCAGGCTGTCTGCCGTCTGCTGGGCGTCCCGGTATTCCCGGTCCATCCGGATGACCTCGTCCACCATCGGCAGTTTTTCTTCCTGGAACTTTTTCCGGATATTCTCCCGGACCTTTTCCGGGTCGTTCCGGAGCAGGTTGATATCCAGCATAAGGTTAATCCCCCTTTCCTCAGGGTCTTATTTCTTCGTTGTAATCACCACGTGCCGGTTGGGTTCGTCGCCCTCGGAGTGGGTGGTCACGCCCTCGTTCTGCTGCAGGGCGAAATGGATGATCCGGCGCTCATAGGGATTCATGGGCTCCAGGCTGACCTTCCGGCCGGTGCGCAGCGCCCGGTTGGCCATCCGGTTCGCCAGGCGGATCAGTGTATCCTCCCGCTTCGCCCGGTAGTTCTCGGTGTCCAGCGTCACCCGGGTGTAGCCCTCGCGGCCCCGGTTCACCTTCAGGCTGGTCAGGTACTGCAGCGCGTCCAGGGTCTCGCCCCGGCGGCCAATCAGGATCCCCAGGGTGTCCCCCTGCATGAATCCGTATACGTTGCCTTCCGCGTCGGTGCCCATGTCAATGGTCACATCCACGCCCATCAGGTGGGTCAGCTCGCCCAGGAACGCCTTCGCCACGCCCGCGGGGCTTTCCGCGTCCAGCTGCTCCGCCGGGATCATGGTGACTTCCGGCTTCTCCAGCGTGCGGATCTCCGGCTTCTCTTCGCTCTCCTCAGCGGGTTCTTCCGCTTCCTTCTTCGGGGCGGGGGCGGGCTTCTTCTCGCTCTTCTTCTCCGCTTCCTTCTTCGGGGCGGGTTTCTTTTCTTCGGCTTTCTTTTCCTCCGGCTTTTCGGCAGGCTTCTCCTGCTTCTTTTCCGGCTTCTTTTCGGGTTTCTTTTCGCTCTTCTTCTCGGGCTTCTTCACGCTGCCCTCGTCGAGCAGGTCGCTGAGCGGATCCTCTTCGGAATCCTTCACCGTCAGGCGTACCTTCACCGGCCGGGAGCCAAACAGGCCGAACAGGCCCTTGCTGCCTTCCTCAACCACCAGCACGTCCACGTCGCCAATGGAAACGCCAAGCTCCTGGAGGCCCAGTTCGATGGCCTCTTCCTTTGTCCTGGCGGAAGCTTCGTACTGTCTCATCTTATTTCACACTGCCCTCTCCGGCCACAGGCGCGGCCATTTGTTCTTTCTTGTCCAGGTACTTGTTGATCAGCCAGGTCTGGCCCATGCTCACCAGGTTGCCCGCCACCCAGTACAGGGCGAAAGCGGCGCTGTATCCGATACAGATCCACAGGGAGAAGATCGGGAAGAACCACTGCATGAACTTGCCGGTGTTCGGCTGGCCTTCCGCGGGCTGGGGCGTGCCGCTGCCCATGATCTTCGTCATCACGATCTGGGTCACCGCGGACAGGATCGGCAGCAGCAGGAAGCCGTTGTACATGGACTTCACAGACCAGTTGACCAGCGGGATCGTATATCCGGGGATGTTGGAAATGCCCTGGACATAGAACTCGTAGACCTTCATTTTTTCGCTCAGCAGCAGGATCATGCCCTGCAGGTTGCTGCCCGTGAAGCAGTCCAGGGTCGCGCCGCTCTCCAGCAGCGTGTTCTTCAGCGCTTCGGGAACGTTCTTCATCACGTCCGCGCTCAGGGAGTTGAACCACTCCGCGGAGAAGGACTGCATCTGCGCCGGCAGCACGCCGTTCATGGCCGTGAACCAGTTCTTCCACTCGTTCTCGGAGATGACCCGCAGCGAGTCATAGTTGGGCAGCGCAGAATAGAACGGGTTATCCGGGTTCCACAGGTTCTTGATCCACAGGAACTGCTCCATCACAGGCTGCTGCCCGTTCAGGATCTGGGCCGTCTGGTCCAGCATGGCCTTGTTGGCCGCGGTCCGCATCGCGCCGAAAACAGCGATCAGGATCGGCCAGGTCAGCAGCAGGGGCAGGCAGCTGGACAGCGGGTTGACATGCGCTTTCTTGTACAGCTCCGCGGTCTTCTGGTTGAGTTTTTCCTTGTCGTTGGCGTACTTCTTCTGCAGCGCTACGATCTGGGGCTGCAGCTTCTGGGTTTTCCGCATGCCGGCGCGGCTCTTGATGTCCAGGGGGGTCAGCGCCGTACGGACCATGATCGTAAAGATGATGATCGCGATTCCCCAGGCGCCGGACCAGCTCTGAATCCAGTTCAGAACTGCGTAGAGTCCGTCATTGATCCATTGAAACATTCCGGTTTATTCCCTCCTCAGTGTAGTGTTCGGGTCCTCCGGTACCGGATCGTAGCCGCCCTTGCTGAAAGGGTTGCATCGCAGCAGGCGCCACGCGGCCAGCCGCCCGCCCTTCAGTGCTCCGTAGCGCTCAATCGCCTCTACGGCGTATTCGGAGCAGGTCGGGATATAGCGGCAGGTGGGACGCCTTTTCTGGCGGCTCAGGTTCCGGCGGTAAAAGCGGATACAGGAAAGAAGAAAGCGTTTCATCTGGCACGGTTCCCTTCCCGCGCGTCGGGTGTTTTCAGCACTCCATGCTTTTTCAGCAGGTACTGCACATCCTTCTGCAGCGTGTCGAAGGCGGCCTCAGCGGCTGCAGGCCTGGCGACGATGACGTACAGGCCGTTTTTCACGTCCCCTAAATAGGGCCGGAAGCATTCCCGCAGGCGGCGTTTGACCTTGTTGCGGGTCACGGCCTTGCCTACTTTCTTGCTGACGGAAAAACCGACCTTCAGCTCCCGCCCGGGGGCGTGGAGCATGACCAGGTTACGGCAGGCGACCGAATGTCCCTTGCGGTAGACATACTGGAACGCCCGGTTTTTTTGCAGCCGATAGCATCTTTCCATGCTTTCCATCCTTCCGCTTCCTGCGGAGTCTCCATATAGCGGAAAAGCCCGCCCATTCGGAAAACGGGCGGGCTCCATCCACAACTCAAAGTTCAGTCAGCTTGCGCGGATTACACCGTCAGTTCTTTACGGCCGCGGCGACGGCGGGCAGCCAGAACCCGGCGGCCGTTCTTGGTCGCCATCCGGGCGCGGAATCCGTGCACCTTGCTGCGCTGACGCTTCTTGGGCTGATACGTACGGAACATGGTCAACACTCCTCATCCAAATCGTTCGTGTTCTTACGGGGCCTGCTGCCCCGAAGATTTACAGAACAGCCTAAACACTATATCAAAGCAACTATCCCTTGTCAAGCCTTAATTTTCAACGAAAAAAGGCCCGGGAAACCTCCCCGGGACCCTTTCCACAATATCTAGTTGCAGTAATTCCTCTTAGCTACAATTCAAGGTTTATTTGATCAGTTCACCCATGGTCCCGTTCACGGCGCAGGCCGCGTTGCTCTCGTCCGTGTCGATATGCATCGCCAGGGAGAAGTTCTTGTTCACCCGGACCACCACGTCGCCGAAGGTCAGGGCACGGCCGGCAGTCTCCACCTTCACGGAAACCACGTCCTTGTCCTTCACGCCGAACTCAGCGGCGTCTTCGGGGGTCATATGGATGTGGCGCTTCGCGGCGATGACGCCTTCGGCCACTTCGACTTCACCCGCGGGGCCTACCAGCTTGCAGGCGCCGGAGCCGGCGATGTCACCGGATTCACGCACGGGGGCGGTCACGCCGATGGAACGGGCATCGGTCAGGCTCAGCTCCACCTGGGTCGCGCTGCGGACAGGCCCCAGGATGCGGACCCGCTTCAGGGTGTTCTTCGGTCCGACGATGTCCACCTGCTCCTCGCTGGCGAACTGCCCGGGCTGGCTCAGCCAGCTCTTCACGGTCAGCTCATGGCCGGCGCCGAACAGGGTTTCCAGGTCTTCCTTGGTGACATGCACGTGGCGTGCGGAGGTTTCCACAAGAATCTTATTCATAATCATAACCTTCTTTCTGAAGTAGTGAACCTATTATAACAAAAAGGTCTGTAAGGGACAAGAGGAACCCTTGACAAACCCCTGCCCTCTGTGTATCATACTCCCGCAAACCTTATCACGAGTGACCGAGGGACGGGCCCGATGACGTCACGGCAACCGGCTTCCGCTTGGTGCCAAATCCCGCAGCGCACGCACACCCCGCAAGGGAGCGCTGGCAGATAAGGCCAATCACAAAGATTGCGTCCGTCTGGCTTGTGTGCAGGCCAGGCGGTTATTTATTTCCGGCGACCGCAATTCCCGACGACAGCACCCTGTGCAGAAAGGACCACCCCATGAGAAGACTCTTTACCTCCGAATCCGTGACCGAAGGCCATCCGGACAAGCTCTGCGACCAGGTTTCCGACGCCGTGCTCGACGCGATCCTCGCCGAGGATCCCGCTGCCCGCGTGGCCTGCGAAACCTTCGCCACCACCGGCATGATCACCGTCATGGGTGAAATCACCACCTCCACCTATGTGGATATCAACGCCATCGTCCGCAAAACCGTGACGGACATCGGCTACGACGCCCCCGAGAAATCCTTCAACGGCAAGACCTGCGCCGTCATGACCGCGATCCACGAGCAGAGCCCGGATATCGCCATGGGCGTGGACGACGCCCTCGAAACCCGCGCCGGCAGCAATTCCGATACCGGCGCCGGCGACCAGGGCATGATGTTCGGCTACGCCTGCACCGAGACCCCCGAGCGGATGCCCCTGGCCATCGCCCTGAGCCACCGCCTGGCCCGCCGCCTGGCGGAAGTCCGCAAGGACGGCACCCTCCCCTGGCTCTATCCCGACGGAAAGACCCAGGTCACCGTCGCCTATGAGGACGACCGGCCCGTAGCCGTGGATACCGTTGTCATCTCCGCCCAGCACGCGGAGTACGTTTCCCAGGAGGAAATCCGGGACGGCATCCTGAAGCACGTGGTGGCCCCCATCGTCCCGCAGGAACTGCTGACCCCGGAGACCCGGTTCTTCATCAACCCCACCGGCCGCTTCGTCATCGGCGGGCCCGCCGGTGATACCGGCCTCACCGGCCGCAAGATCATCGTGGATACCTACGGCGGTTCCGCGCCCCACGGCGGCGGCTGCTTCTCCGGCAAGGATCCCACCAAGGTGGACCGCTCCGCGGCCTACGCCGCCCGCTGGGCTGCGAAGAACGTGGTGGCCGCCGGCCTGGCGGAGCGCTGCCAGATCCAGCTGGCCTACGCCATCGGCGTGGCCGAACCCGTCAGCATCCTGGTGGATACCTTCGGCACCGGCAAAACCGGCGACGACAAAATCGCGGAAGCCGTCCGCAAGGTCTTTGACTTCCGTCCCGCCGCCATCATCCGGGACCTGGATCTCCGCCGCCCGATCTATAAGCAGACGGCCGCCTACGGCCATTTCGGCCGCACGGATATCGACCTCCCCTGGGAGCGGGAGGACCGGGCACAGGCCCTGCTGGCCGCCCTGGCATAAAAACCCGACAAAAAATGCCGTTCCACATCGGAACGGCATTTTTCAGTGCCCTTGATTATTCTTTCAGCTCGCTGGTGCAGTGGGGGCAGCGGGTCGCCTTGATGTCGATCTCGCTCATGCAGAAGGGGCACTTCTTGGTGGTGGGAGCCGCGGGGGCTTCTTCCTTCTTCTTCAGGTTCTTGGCCTTGTTGAAAGCCTTGATGATCAGGAACAGCACCAGGGCGGTGAGCAGGAACTCGATCACCACAAACAGGAAGGACAGCAGGGAGCCGACGATGCCGACCTGTCCGTCCGCGTTGCCGGCCTTGATGTTTTCCAGGATGGGATTCAGGAAAATCTCGACCACGGCGGTCACAACCTTGTTGAACGCGCCGCCCAGGATCACGGCCACAGCCAGTTCAAGCACATTGCCCTTCATTGCAAAGTCTTTGAACTCTTTCAGGAACTTCTTCATAACCTCTCTCCTCCAAACATGTTCTTCATATCCATGATCCCGCGAGCATGTCGCGGGCGCATGACAAAAGGATTATTTCTTCCCGCCGAACAGTCCGCCGATGGCCTTGGTAATGTTCTTGGTCAGGCTGGAAACCACCTGGCGCGTGGCGGTGGAAATCGCGGTGTTCTTCACCCGGCCGGCAACGGAGTCGTTCCGGCGGGCACGCTCGGCAGCTTCTTCCCGCAGCTGGTCGGCACGGGCACGGCGCTCGGCGGCTTCCTGCTCCTTCGCGGCGCGCTCGGCTTCCTTCTTCGCCTTCTCGGCGGCCTTCTGCTGCTCGGCCAGGACCTTGGGATCCTGCTGCACGGGCACATAGGTGCCGGTGGCGGCGTCATACTGCACGGTCATCATCTGCTGTACCATCTGGCCGGTGGCGGGATCCTGCACGAGGACCGGCATCTGCTGCAGCTGGGGCTGCACCTGGATGGTGGGAACAGCCTGCTGCTGCACCGCCTGCACCACGGGCTGGGCCGCCTGGACCACCTGGGGCGCGGCCTGTACCGCGGCCTGGGCAACCTGCGGGACACCCTGGGGGATCGCCTGCACCACGGGCTGCGCAGCCTGCACCACCTGGGGCGCCGCCTGCACCGCGGCCTGGACCACGGGCTGGGCCGTCTCGATCACGGGCGCCGCGGCCTGCTCTGCAGCCTGCTGTACCGGTTCCGCCGGCTGGGTCATGCCTTCAATTTCCTTTTCCACGTACTGTCCGGTAGTGGGGTCAAATACTTTGAATGTCGCCATTTCTGCTGCACGGTGCTCACCCGCGCCGTGAGGGGGGTCGTTGAGGAAACAGGGACTGCATATGCAAGCGGCGGATCAGAGGATCGGCCACAGATAGCCATTGTACTGTACGTATTCCCGGGCCTGCTCCGGCGGAACCACCTGCCGCAGCACCCCGTTCACCAGCAGGAACTGGGGCGCCTGCGCCGGCTGAGTTGCAGCTGCCTTGGCGGCCTTCTCTTCTTCTCTCTTCGCCGCCAGCTTTTCGTAGGCGCTTTCGGTGTCCACCGCCGCGTCGTATACGCCCCGCAGCGGGCTCTCGCTGAGCACCTGCTCCCGCTCATCGGCGGTAATGGCGCCCATATAGCTCTGGGGCGGCAGGATGGTGGCCCGCTGGACGATGCCGGGAGCCCCGTGCTCATCCAGGAAGGAAACCAGCGCCTCGCCGGTCTTCAGGGTGGTGATGGCCTCTTCCGTATCGAATTCCGGGTTCGCCCGGAAGGTCTGCGCCGCAACCTTTACCGCCTTCTGGTCCAGGGGGGTGTAGGCCCGCAGCGCGTGCTGGATCCGGTTGCCCAGCTGGCCCAGCACGGTCATCGGGATGTCCGCCGGGCTCTGGGTGATGAAGTAGACGCCCACGCCCTTGGAGCGGATCAGCCGAACCACCTGCTCGATCTTCTCCATCAGGGCCTTGCTGCAGTTGTTGAACAGCAGGTGCGCCTCGTCGAAGAAGAAGACCACCACCGGCTTCTCCCCGTCCCCCCGCTCGGGAAGCCGGTCGTACAGCGACGTCAGCATCCACAGCAGGAAGGTGGAGTACATCGTGGGATTATTGAACAGCCGGTCCGCGGACAGGATGTTGATCACGCCCTGCTCCGTCCCGTCTTCGTTCGTTTTCACCTGCAGCCAGTCGCCGATGTCCAGCGCCGGCTCGCCGAAGAAGGTATCGCCGCCCTGGTCCTCCAGCACGGCCACCGCCCGCTGGATCGCGCCCACGCTGGCGCTGGATACGTTGCCGTAGTGCAGCGTGTAGTCCTTCGCGTTCTCGCCTACGTGCACCAGCATGGCCTTCAGGTCCTGCAGGTCCCGCAGCTCGTATTTCTCGTTCCTCGCCACGCGGAAAAGGATGTTCATCACGCCGGACTGGGTCTCGTTCAGGCCCAGCATCCGGCTCAGCAGCAGGGGTCCCATCTGCTCCACAGTGGAGCGGACCGGATGGCCCTGTTCCGCATAAACATCCCAGAATACGGTGGGGTATTGCTTGTATTTGAAGGTGTCCGGCATGATCCCGCAGCCGGCCAGCCGCTTGTCGATGCTTTCGCTGCGGATCCCGGGCTTCACCATGCCGCTCAGGTCGCTCTTGATATCGCTCAGGAACACCGGGACGCCCATATCGGAAAAGCTTTCGGCCAGCACCTTCAGGGACACGGTTTTCCCCGTGCCCGTTGCGCCGGCGATCAGGCCGTGCCGGTTGGCCATGGAGGGGAGCAGGAATACAGGACCGCCGGCGCTTGTGCCGACCCATATCTTGTTGTCCTGCAGCATGTCCGGTCCCCCTTTTCCGCTACAGATTGGTTCTCCGGGTATTTTACACTTTTTTTCCTTTGCGCGTCAAGGTTTCCGGGGGTTTTAATGTACTGATTGTGGATTTTTTCAACCTTTTTCCACCGGTTCCGGGGCTTACAGCTCCCCTTTGCTGATTTTCGCCATGATTTTCGCCATTTCCCGGGCTGCCATGGCCCGGTGGCTGATCTCGTTCTTTTCCCTTTCGTTCATCTCGGCGTAGGTCTTGCCCATGGGCTCGTAGAGGAACAGCGGGTCGTATCCGAATCCGCCGGTGCCCTGCCGCTTGTGCAGGATCGTTCCCGGGCAGCTGCCCTCGGCGATGTAGGGTTCCTTCCCCGGGAATTTCAGCGCCAGCGCGCACATGAACCGGGCCCGCCGGTCCTCCTTGCCTTCCATCCGGCGCAGCAGCAGGTCGTTGTTGGCCTCGTCATCCCCGTGCCCCCCGGCGTACCGGGCGCTCAGCACCCCGGGCTCCCCGTCCAGCGCTTCCACGCACAGGCCGCTGTCGTCCGCGATGGCCGGGAATCCGGTGGCCGCGCAGACCGCTTCCGCCTTGATCGCCGCGTTCCCCGCGAAGGTGGAGGCGTTCTCGTCGATGGGGCCGTAGAATCCGGCCGCCGACATGGGCGCCAGCGTATAGTAATCCCGGAACATCTCCTGCAGTTCCTTCAGCTTGTGCTCGTTCCCCGTGGCAACCAGCAGCAGGGGCTTGGGCGCGATGTGCCGCGCCCGCTCGCCCAGCGCTTCCCGCTGGGCCTGCATCAGCTCGCTGATGCCCTTGGTCCCGTAGCTCATCAGGGTGGAAAGCTCGTCGCTGCTGAAGGCCCGGCCTTCGCCCGTGCCCTGCAGTTCAATGAATTCCCGGTTTTCGTTCATCACGAAGTTCATGTCCACCTGGGCGCCGCTGTCCTCCGCGTAGCACAAGTCCAGGCAGGGCACCTGGTCCACGATCCCCGCGCTGATTGCCGCCACCTGGTGGACGATGGGGCTCACCAGCAGCTTCTTCTCTTTGATCAGCTTGTCGATGGCGCAGGTCAGCGCCACCATCGCCCCGGTGATGGACGCGGTGCGGGTGCCGCCGTCGGCCTCCAGCACGTCGCAGTCCAGGGTGATGGTCCGCTCGCCCAATGCCTTCAGGTCCACCGCCTGCCGCAGGCTCCGGCCGATCAGCCGCTGGATTTCCACGCTCCGGCCGTCCTTCTTGATGCCGTCCCGCTTTTTCCGCTCCGTGGTGGAGGCGGGCAGCATCGCGTATTCCGCCGTCACCCATCCCTGGCCTTTACCCTTCAGGAAGGGCGGCACCGCCTCCTCCACGCTGGCCGTGCAGATCACCCGGGTGTTCCCCGTGGCGATCAGGCAGCTGCCGCAGGCCGTCCGCACAAAATCTGTTTCAATCGTGACCGGGCGCTTCTCCTCCGGCCGTCTTCCGTCTCCGCGCATGTTTCGTCCCTCGCTTTTAAAGGATTTATGCCTCCCCGCGGAGAATTCTTTTCGTTAAGAATCCCCGAAAAGAGGCTGAAGTATCTTGAAAGAGCGTTTCCGTAAACTCTTTACAAACGTATGGAATATCCCGAATGCACTGACCATGCTCCGCCTGGTGCTGATCCCCGTGTTCGTGGTCGTCTTTTTCAATACGCCCCGGGACCAGGACAAGATCGCGGCGCTGGTCGTTTTTGCTGTCGCCAGCATTACCGATATGTTTGACGGCATGCTCGCCCGCAAGCTGAACCAGATAACCGATTTCGGCAAGCTTTTCGATCCCCTAGCCGATAAGCTTATGGTGGTTACCGCCATGGTCTGCCAGGCCATCATCGGCGTCTTCCCCTGGGCGGCCATCGCCGTCGTCGCGGCCAAGGAATTGATCATGTTCTTCGGCGGCATGTATATGCTCAGCAAAGGCGTCGTCGTTTACAGCAATTACTGGGGCAAGACCGCGCAGGTGTTCTTTATTGCCTCCCTGCTCCTGTCCTTCTTCCATCCGAGCCTCCTGGCCGGCAATGTGTGCCTCTTCGGCGTCACCATTGACCTCCTGCTCCTCTGGATCACCGTGGCCCTCGCCATCGCCGCCCTCGTCGTCTACACCCGCGGCGCCCTCAAAACCCTGAATTCGAATCAATCAAAAGCTTAAGCAACAAGTCTTCCAAAAGCCAGGATAAACCCCATTTGCCTAGTGTGTCATCCTGAGCAAGGGCGTCAGCCCGCGTCGAAGGATCTCATCAGACTAATTCTTCGCCCACCCCAGCGACCTCTCCACCGCCCTGTGCCACCCTTCCAGCTCCAGCCTGCGGGTGGCCTCATCCATTCTCGGCGCAAACTCCAGATCCTTCTTCCACGACCGGGCCGTTTCCTCCGGCGTGGCGTAGACCCCTGCCCCCAGCCCGGCCAGCAGTGCCGCGCCCAGGGCCGTGGTTTCCAGCACCTTCGGCCGCACCACCGGGATCGCGCAGATATCCGCCTGGAACTGCATCAGGAAGGCGTTGGCGCTGGCGCCGCCGTCCACCTGCAGGTGTTCCGGCCGCTTTCCCGCGTCCTTCGCCATGGCCTCCATCAGGTCCGCGCTCTGGTAGGCGATGGCCTCCAGCGCCGCCCGGACGATCTGGGGCCGCCCGGTGCCCCGGGTCATGCCTACCAGCGTTCCCCGGCTGTACATATCCCACCAGGGAGCGCCCAGCCCCGTGAAGGCCGGCACCAGGTAGACCCCGCCCGTGCTGTTCACGGACTGGGCCAGCGCTTCGCTCTCCGCCGCGGTGGAAATGATTTTCAGCTCGTCCCGGAGCCACTGGATCGTGGCCCCGCCCATGAATACGCTGCCCTCCAGGGCGTAGACCGGCTTCCCGCCGATCCGCCAGGCCATGGTGGTCAGCAGCCCGTTCCGGCTCATCACCGGGGTGTCCCCGGTGTTCATCAGCATAAAGCAGCCCGTGCCATAGGTGTTCTTCACGTCCCCGGGCTTCAGGCAGGCCTGCCCGAAGAGGCTGGCGTGCTGGTCCCCCGCCATGGCGGTGACCGGGATCCGGCGTCCCAGGATCGCGGGATCCAGCATGCCGATGGGCCCTGCCGTGTCCACCACCCTGGGCAGGCAGGCCCGCGGGATCTCCAGCAGCTTCAGCAGGTCCTCGTCCCAGTCCTGGGTATGCAGGTTGAACAGCATCGTCCGCCCGGCGTTGGTGGCGTCCGTCACGTGGGGCCGGTCCTCCAGCAGGTTCCAGCAAAGGAAGCTGTCCGCCGTACCGAAGCACAGGTCCCCCGCCGCCGCCTTTTCCCGCAGGTTGTAGTAATCCAGCATCCATTTCAGCTTCGTGCCGGAGAAATAGGCGTCCGGCACCAGCCCGGTCTTTTCGCGGATCATGTCCCCGTGGCCGGCCCGTACCAGTTCCTCCACGATCCCGGAGGTCCGCCGGCACTGCCATACGATGGCGTTCCCGACGCATTCCCCGGTTTTCCGGTCCCACAGGAAGGTGGTTTCCCGCTGGTTCGTGATGCCGATGGCCGCGATGTCCTCCGGCCGGATGCCTGCCAGCCGCACCGTCTCCTGCAGGGAGGTCACCTGGGTCTCCAGGATATCCTTCGGGTCATGCTCCACCCATCCGGGCTTCGGGTAATGCTGCGGAAACTCCCGGTTGCAGGAGGCCACCAGCGTCCCGTCCAGGCTGAATACCACTGCCCGTGAGCTCGTGGTCCCCTGGTCCAAAGCTACAAGATATTTAGCCATCATTTTTTCTCCATGCAACAAATCTTCTTTTGTCAGGATTCTTCGACTAGCTTAGTGTGTCATTCTGAGCAAGGCCGTAAGGCCGCGTCGAAGAATCTCCTTACGGCTCCCGCTGCAGGATTTTTACTTTATCCTTATCCCGTACACAAACTCCGTGCCCTTCCCCGTAGTCCCGATAACCATAATATCGTTGTACACCGCGGGCGAAGCCTTGATTTGCCCGTCCACCTGCAGGCTCGTCACCTGCCGGCCGGTCAGTCCCTCCAGCAGCAGGATCGTCCCGTCCTCCACGCACTGGATGATCCATCCGTTGCCCTCGGCGTCGTACACCGCCACCGGAGAGGATTCGCACCGGTCGCTGAGCGGCGCGGCCCAGCGGACTTTGCCACTGTCCTTCTCCAGCGCCACCAGCGCCGCCTTCGTATCCTCCGGCACTTCCAGGTCCTCGCAGCCTTCCTTGCTCAGCCCGGTCACCGTGTAGTACACCAGGTCTTTCAGTCCGTTCTGCCCGATCACCGGGGAGGCCTTGACGCCCACGTCTTCCTTCGTCTTCGTGTTCTTGGCCACGCCGAACGCCGCCGTCCACAGTTCCTTGCCGCTCAGGGCGTTGTACTTCCGGATCTGGGCGTTGCCGGTCTTCCGGATGGACAGCATGTTGGCCGTGTAGAGGTCCAGGGTCTGCGCGTCGGGCTGGTCCAGGGCGATGGCGGCCATGACCGCGTCCCCCGTATCCACCGCCCATACCGGCGCCAGGAAGTTGGTATCCACGCACCGCAGGATGCCGCCCATGTCCGCGTAGAACACGTACCGGTCGTACATCGCGTGGGAGGATTCCACCGCCACCCGCTCGTCCTTCTTCTCTCCCTTCGCCCGGGAGGACATGACCATGCTGGCGGGGCTGATTTTCAGCGTCCCGGCCTTGTAGTCAAATTCGGTGTTCAGCATCGTCAGGTACAGCAGGCCGTTGGTTCCCAGGGTGATCACCGTATCGCTGGTCCGGTCGATCAGGGAGGAGGTCTCGAAGCTGCCCACCCGGTTGATGCCCCGGTGCAGCTTGCCGTCCAGGCCATCGATCAGCTTCTGTTCCTTCTGGTTGTAGAGGTTGTATTGCCGCAGGCCGATGGACCCGGTCTTGCTCTTCATCTTCCGGGTGTACTGGCCCACGTTCATGTAGGGATATCCCGCCGGATGCACGCTGGGGGTGCCCTTCATGGGATAGCCCATGTTGATGGAGCTGCGGGTCACGACCCCGTCCTCCAGGTCCAGGAAGCGGATGACCCCGTCCACCCCGGCGATGATAACCTCCCGCAGGGCGCTCTTGACCCGTTTCTCCTCGTCGATGTTCGACGCCTCGCGCACCTGGGTGCTCCATTTGACGATGGCCGGCTGGCCCGTCCATTCATATCCGTAGTAGGTCACGCCGGCGCCCTTCGCGCTTCCGGCCTCCACCTGCCACAGCTGCTCGAGGATCGTCGGGTTCGTGACCTCGCCTACCGCGGCGTTCTGCCGGAAGGCGTTGCCCCGGAAGGTCAGCACGCCGATCTTCCGTGCGGTGTATTCATCCCCCGCCGGCATATGGATCAATGCCCTTGCCGCCCGGGTGTACTGTTTTACTTTCTTGCTTCCGTCGTATACGGTGGTGGTCGTGATCAGCGACGGGTTTGCGGAGGGGTCCGCTTCCGCTGTCAGCGGCGGCACCGCCGTAGGCGTCGCGGTAGGCTCGGGGGTCTCCGTCTCCTCGGGAGCGGCCGCCGGCGTAATCACCGCGGCTTCCGCCCTGTATTCCGCGCCGCCTTCCGGGTCCTCCCCTGCGGGCTCGGCGGGTTCTTCTCCCTCTTCCCCGGGTTCCGCCGGTTCGTCTTCCGCTATTGCCTCCGGATTTTCAGCATTTTCAGCATTTTCCGGATTGCCTGCGTCTTCCGCGGGCAGGTTTCCGGCGTCCCCGGCGTCCCCCGTTTCACCGGTTTCATCCGGCTGTACCAGGGAAACCTCTTCCGGATTCACGGTCGGCGGGTCAATCGTGATCGTGGCAACCACCGGCGCAGAGGTCACTTCCGTCGCGGTCAGCGGCGGGGCGATGGCCAGCGTCGCGGTATACGTTGTGTCAACCCATTCCTCCTGCCCGGTCTTTTGCGTCTGCAGCAGCACCACGCCTTCGTATCCGTCCTGCACGTGCATCGTCAGGGTAAACAGGTTGTTCCCCGTGTTCTCCACCCGGGTCAGCTCCGCGTCCACTTCCACCCCGTCCTCGTCCACCAGGCGCAGTTCGCCTGTTCCGCTGTCCGTGGTTACGGTGAAGATCACGTCCGCCGGGGCGGTCACCTTGTCGTTCCCCTTCACGGAGAAGGCGTCGATCCGGGCCGGTTCATTCTTCTTCTGGGGATTCAGCAGGTTCTCCACCGGGGCAGTGACGCTCTTGGCAATGCCTTCCGCGCTGGTCCGGATGGAGCTGTCCTTCGGCAGGCTCATCACCAGCACGATCGCCACGCCCACGATCAGCAGCAGTCCCGTGATAATCCACATGGCCAGGTTCTTCTTCGTGGGTTTTTCGGGCCGTACAGGTTCCTGCGGCGCCCGGCTGGTGTAGCGGGCTTCCGGCATTACGCCGATGCGCCGGGGATCCCGCGGATCCCGGCCGTAGCGCTCCCGCTCGCCGTAAACCTCCCGGCCGCCGTAGACTTCCCGTCCGCCGTATACTTCCCGGCCCCGGGCTTCCCGTCCGTAGGTTTCCCTGCCGTATTCCCGCTCCCCGCGCCCGCGTTCCTGCGCGCCCCGGGGTTCACGCCCGTATTCCTGGGCGTTCCGCAGGTCCTGGATATAGTCCTGGGCCGTCCGCGGATGGGGATTGCCCATCCGGCCCGGAGCGTAGCCCACGGAGACCCGGGTGTTCCCCTCCGCGCCTTCCCCGCCTTCCGCGCTCCGCTGGGCAGGCCGCACGGGCCGGCGGGCCTCCGGCATGCGCCGGGGCTCCTGGGGCGGACGGCGGACCGGCTGCGGCGGGCGGGTGCCCGGCCGGCGGGCCGCGATGGCGTTCACAGCGCCGTAGGGCGAGGCATTCATCCGCCGCGCTTCCGGGGGAACCCGGCTGTCCGCGGCCTGGGTCACCGGCTCTTCGGCAGCGGCAGCGGCCGCTTCCGTCTCTTCGCTCACTTTTTCAACGACCTCGGTGGGCTGGCTGTCCAGTTCCGTTTCCGTTCCCGGCTCCGGCATACCGATGGCCGCCGTGGGTTCGCTGTTCATTTCCATTTCCGTTTCCGCCTCGCGGTTGATTTCGTTCCGCCGGCGGGGACGGATATTCTGTCCGTTATCCAAAACGCTTCGTCTCCTTTGCGTCCAGAGTGCATACTTTCACGCTTCTATTATACCGGAAATTTCCGTCTTTCTCAACCTGCCCCCGTCATTTGCGTTTTTCCCCGCCCCGGCCTATAATGAGCCATCTGCTGTTGGGAGGGTCCCGATGATCTGTACGCTTTGTCCCCGGAGGTGCCGCGCCGACCGCGCGAAGGCCCCGGGTTTCTGCGGCCTGGGGGAGGAGATGGTGATCGCCCGGGTCGCGCCCCACCTGTGGGAGGAGCCGCCCGTCTCCGGAGGGCGGGGCACCGGCGCGGTTTTCTTTTCCGGCTGCACCCTCCGCTGCGTCTACTGCCAGAACGGGGAAATTTCCCATACCGCCGCCGGACAAATCTTTACGCCCCGGCAGCTGTCGGATGAACTGAAAAAGCTGGTGGACATGGGCATGCAGACGGTGTCTTTCATCACCGGAACCCCCTTTGTGCCGAAAATCCTGGAGACGCTCTCCCTCTGGCGCCCGCCCGTTCCCGTGGTCTGGAACACCTCCGGCTACGAAACCGTGGAAACCCTGCGCATGCTGGAGGGCGCCGTGGATGTCTACCTGCCGGACCTGAAGCATTTCTCCCCCCGCATGGGGCAGCTCTGCGCGAAGGCCCCGGATTATTTCGCCGTCGCCTCGGAAGCCATCCGGGAGATGTGCCGCCAGACCGGGCCCAATGAATACGCGGAAGAGGGCATCATGAAAAAAGGCGTCCTCATCCGCCACCTGATCCTCCCCGGCCTCACCGGCGAGAGCATGAAGCTCCTCACCTGGGTGAAGGATACCCTGCCCCCGGGCACCCCCGTCAGCCTCATGCGCCAGTACATTCCCTGCAACGGCGTCTCCGTCCCCGGCCTTGACCGGCGCATTACGGAAAAGGAGTATGTCAGGGTCCGGGACCATATGCTGGCCCTGGATCTCCCGGGTTTCCTCCAGGAGCCGGACTCCGCCGACCGGGATTTCATTCCCGTTTTCAACAAACCTGAAAGCTTTGTGTAATTACTTTGTTTGTATAAAGAAAAAACCGGATCACTCCGGTTTTTTGATTTTCGGTACGTGGTATTCCAGGCCTTCGTCGAAGAACACCTGCTCCGGCGGGTTTTCCAGCAGTTCCGGGTTGTCCATGAACCGCATCACGTCTGCGAAAAACGCCCCGTAGTGCGCCCCCGAGCAGACCCGCTCGTCCGCCGTCAGCCCCAGGGGCATCCAGCGGCGCATCCGGCTCTTTCCCTCCGTGTCCGTGAAGGCTTTCTTCTGCACGCCGCCCATCCCGATGAACAGGCTCACGTCACCGAAGTTGTAGATATGGTGCATCGGCGCCGGCAGCCCGATGGATCCGTTGTTCGTGATGAACATGCCGCTGTAGAAGGGCAGCTCCCGCAGCAGGAAGCCCGGCAGCAGTCCGTAGCGGTCCAGCAGCTTTGCCAGCCCTACGATGGCGGTGGCCACCCCGGGGATCTTCAGCAGGATGCTGGCCAGCCGGATCACGAAGTCCCCGTCCTCCGTCGCCCGGGAAGCCTCCACCGCTGCGTTCATCCGGTCCCGCACGTCAAACAGGGTATCCGTCAGGTCGAACAGGATCCGCACGGTGGTTTCGTGGCTGTCCGCGTTCTGGGCTTCCTTCAGCACCGCGTAGGACACGGAACAGTTATTCCGGGCGTAGTACTGCTTGTTGAAGATGAAGCGGTTTACTTCCGGATGCTGGCTGATCGCCCGCACGTAGGCGGCCACAAAGATCTGCATGTAGGTGATCCGCTCGCCTTCCCTGCTCTTCGCAACGATGTAGCGGGTCACCTTTTCATAGTCCACGTCGTGCTGCAGGAACACCTGGGCGTCGCAGCGCATGGGCATCAGGTACGGGGTGATGCGGATGATGGGGTCAACATTCTTCAGGCGTCTCCCGTCCGGCCGGTATCCAAACATAGTCTGTCATCCCCCTGGAGTTGCTCAGAAAAGATCCGTCGCCTTGTCCAGCGCGTCCTGCTGCGCCTGCAGCAGCGCCTCGAAGGAGGCCCGGTAGTCCGCCGCCGTCTTCTTCAGCGCGGCGACTTCGGCTTCCAGCTTCTGCCGCTCCTCGCTCAGCCCGTCCAGCCGCTCGGCGGCTTCGGTCTCCGCCTTGGCGCGGATCGCCTCCGCGTCCTCCTTGGCCTTGCGCAGGGTTTCTTCCTTCACCTGCACCGCCAGGGCCAGCACTTCCCGGAAGCTTTCTTCGCTCTGGGAGCTGACGCCCGTGTTCTCCGGGTTCGTTGCCGGGCGCACCACGGTCGTCTTCTGCTTCAGGTCCATGATCTCGTTTTCCATCCGCTCAATCTCGTCGCAGATGTCGTCGAGGAAATCGTCCACTTCCTTCTGGTTGTATCCCTTGGTCGCGAAGGAAAATTCCTTGCTGGAGATGTCTTCCACCGTAATTCTGGGCATCGTGTCCGTCTCCTTTCACTCTGTCGCCGTCAGGCTCAGTATCCGTATCCGCCGAAGCTGCTGTAGCTTCCGGCTGCCGCCGGCATGGTGCCGGTGTAGGGATTGTAGTTGTCCATCTCCCCGTTCACGGCCGCGGTCCAGTTCTCCGCGTTCCGGCCGCTGCGGCGCTCCCGCTGCCGCGGGGGTTCCTGGGGCGCGCTCTGCACCGGCACGGAATATACCGGCGGGGTCATGCCGCCCCGGGCGGGAATCTCCTCCGGCAGGATTTTCACGCCGTCCGGCGCGATCAGCACCATCCGCGCCCCCTGCAGCATCCGTACGCTGCAGCCCAGGGTGAAGGCCGCGCCGGCCAGCATGTCCTGGCACCGCATGGCTTCGTTCTCGTTGGCGATCGCGTCCAGGGAAACGATCAGCGTTTCCCCGTTCTTCATGCACTCAATGGCTTCGTAGCAGCTCTTGAGGCCCGTCATGGTCATAATGTGCTCCACATGGCTGAAGGGAGCGGCGCCGGTGTCCGGCGTGTAGCCCGGCATGTAGGAGATATTGCTCCGGGGGGAGGCTTCCTCCCGCGGGGGGAACCATCCCCGCTCCGGCCGGGCCGCGGTGGCCGGCGGTTCCTCGGTCCGGATCCGTCCGGTGGGCGCCGGCTGCCAGGAGGGCTCGTAGGCCGTCTGCTGCGGAGTATATCCCTGCTGCGGCGCGTAGCCGGTGTTCGCCTGTCCGTAGGGCTGCTGGCCCCAGGGCTGGTCCTGGGTGTATCCGGGCTGGGTGAAGGGTCCGGGCTGGCCCCAGGCGTTCTGCCCGTAGGGCTGCTGGTTGTAGCTGTCCATGCCGTAGGCGTCCCCCGGCGGGTTCATCCCCGTGAAGCCGGTGTGGATATAGGTCAGAGGCTGCTGCTGTTGCTGCGTCTCTTCCTGGGCCAGGATCTCCGCCTGGGTCTTCTTGCGGATCGGGCGGTAGCAGCTGGTGCCCCCGTCGGGGCGGCGGTTGCTGCCGCCCGTATTCCCGCCGCGGGATACGGCGCTCAGCAGTTTATTCTTCAGGTCGTTCAGCCTCATTGCTTCCTTCGCTCCTTAAGTCTTGGATAAAAATCTCAGAACAGCCGTACGGTTTCGCCCTCGTACAGCACGCCCTGCTGGATCGGGGCGATGTACACGTTCCCGTCCTTCCGGTCAATGATGTTCACCGGGATGAAATACTGGTAATCCCCGTCCACGACCACCACGCCGGGCATATTGTCCTGGGTGTAGATCGCCCGGGCAGGCACCGTCAGGCTGGCCACGCTGTCCCCCAGCACCCCCGTGCAGCTCCGCACGTAGAGCACCGGCTCCACGTCACTCTCGACGCTCAGCATAACCTCCAGCTCGCCCCCCGTCCGGGTGAACCCGATGACGGTGGCCCGCACGGTGGTGTCCGTGAAGTTCTCCAGCTTCAGGTCGTATACCGCGCCTTCCACCGGGTTCCAGTTGGCGTCCCGGATCAGCATCAGCACGTTCCACCGGCCGTTCTTGATCATGCGGTAGATCGTGGTCCGCCCCTTTGTAAGGGTATCTTCCTTCGTGGGCTTCTGCCCGTTGATCATCGCCCGCACCTGGGCCGGGGAGAACTCGTCGTAGTTTTCCATGGTCAGCCCGTATTCGTATCCGTCGGAATAGAAGCTGACCACCGCCTTGTCCATGGAGGACACGTACTGCTTCGTCCAGCTGGAGATGCGCTGCAGCTGGCTCTGCTCATCGTCGTACAGGCGGATCATCCGCTGGTCGTTGGAATACTTCTCCCGCAGGTAGGTCTGCCGCGCCTCGATGGAGGAGGACAGGAGCTTTTCCTGGTTCGCCATGTTGCCCCGGGCCCCGCCGATAATCTCCCGGACTTCCCGGGCGCGGGTCATGACCTCGGATTCCAGCTTTTCCATCTGGCTGTCCATCTTCACTTCGGACTTCAGCAGCTTCGACTGGTATTCCTTGATCTGGTCCCGGTATTCCTGCAGCGCGGACAGCTCCTTCGTGGAGAAGCCGGAGGAGAATACGTTGCAGATCATGGCGCCCCGGTAGACCGTGCTGCCTTCCTCCGCGATGTATTCGATGCTGCTCAGGCCTTCCGCGTCGTAGGGCACTTCATCCCGTACGATCAGGCAGTCCCCCTGGTAGCGGGAGCCGATCTGGCTGGCGGTAATCTGCGCGAATCGGGCGGGTTCCGGCGTCAGCGTCGTAATCAGGTACCAGGCGGCAAATGCCAGCGTCAGCACGATCAGCATGATCTGCGGCACACTCAGGCGCTTACGCTCCTGCGGCGGCTGCGGCGGCGGTGCTGCCGGCTGCGGCGGGTTCATCTGGTACACGCGCGGCCTCCCCCTTTCCCGGAATTTTTAACATGTTATGATACCATAACTGTCACCGGTTTTGCAAATTCCGGGGTCACTCCGTCAGCCACTCCGCCGGCCGCACAACGGCCTGCGCGTGTTCGGTATCCGTCACGGAGAGGGTCATCAGGCTCTTTTCCCCGGAGATGCGTTTCTTCTCCGGTTCCACCGTCGCCATGACGAAGGCCATGCCGGCCACCGTCACGTTGAATTCCCGCATCAGCTCCACCATGCCCTTGGCCGTGCCGCCCCCCTTCAGGAAGTCGTCCACGATCAGGGCCCGCTGGTTTTCCTTCACCGCCCGGCGGCTCAGGCTCATGGTCTCGATGGAGCCGCTGCCGGATACGTAGTTGATGTTCACCGCGGATCCTTCGTATACCTTGGAGGAGTGCCGGGCGATCACCAGCGGAACCCCCAGGGCGTTGGAGGTGGCAAAGGCCACCGGAATGCCTTTCGTTTCCATGGTCAGCACAAAGTCCGGTTCGCTTTCCGTGTATTCGGAGGCGATGATCTCCCCCATCCGGTTGACGATGTCCGGCGCGCTCAGGATATCGCTGTAATACAGGAATCCGCCGGGCAGCACCCGCTCCTCCCCGCTGAGCCGCTCGCACAGCTCCAGGATGTATTCCCGGGCCTTCTTCCGGCTGACTGCCGGGCGGTAGCGCACGCCGCCGGCCGCGCCGGTCACCGTCTCCACCGTCCCCATGTCAAATTCCCTGCATACTTCCCGGAGGAGGTCAACGTCCTCGCTCATGGTGGACTTCGCGCTCCCGAACAGCTCACAGAAGCTGTTCAGCGTAAAAATCCGGTTCGGCGCACTGCTCAGCATTTTCATCATGACGCTCATGCGTTCATTCCTGCGGATTCTTTCCATGAATCAAGTCTCCTTGAAGGCCTTCCGGCTCCGGGATTCCGGGAAAAAGCAGCTTTATCCCGATTAAGGATTGTACCACAATATCCGAATGATGAAAAGATTTTTACGCCCGATAGTTCGTCTTTTTCACGACTTTTATGCTAAAAAATTTTTAAATGTTTGGATCCCAAATCCAAAAAATGCAAAAAAGAAGACCGGTCTCCCGGCCTCCCTTGGCTTTAAATCTCCAAATCCTCACAGGAACTTCAGCTGGCCAACCTTGTCATCCTGAGCAAGGGCGTCAGCCCGCGTCGAAGGATCTCCCGTCCCTCACTCTTCCACCATAAACGGCCCGATCTCCCCGATCAGCTTCTCGCAGTCGTCCCCGTAAATATCCAGCGTTATGGGACGGCTCAGATCCAGCGAGAAGATCCCCAGGATCGATTTCGCGTCCACCACGTGGCGCCCGGCACGCAAATCCATTTCAAACGGATAGCGCGACACGATATTCACGAACTTGTTCACATTTTCCACCAGGCTCAGACGAATCATGACGGATTTCATGCAAAGCACCTCCTTTACGCACAATAATCATTCAGTAACCTTATTCCGCGGGAATCCGGATCCGCAGGGTGTGCTCCTCGCCGATCCATGTGGCTTTCCCGCCCAGCACCTCCGCCAGGAAGGAGGCGTCGATGTAGTGCCCTTCTTCAAAGCTGAAGTCCTCCCGGGCAATGGGCTGCGCCTTCCCGTCCAGGGTGGCCACCATGCCCGCGTCTTCGTTCAGCAGGGACAGGGTATGGCCTTCCGCCTCCAGTATGATGCTGTTCCCCTCGTCCGTCATCACCCAGTCCTCCAGGCAGGCGTCCAGGTCGTCCAGGCTGATACGGATCTTACCCTCCAGTCTCTGTAGCCGCGGGGTCTTTCGCACCATCACCCCGTCCTCCATGGTTTCCCAGGACAGGGGGGATCCGGTCTCGTTATAGGCGACGCTGCCTTCCACCGGGATGTAGTCCAGCTCAGACAGGTCGATTTCCTCTACGGTCATCGTGGGCTTCGCCACCGGCGCTTCCGTGACCGGCGCGCTGGTCACCGGGGCGGACGCAGTCCGCTCGGGAGTGGGCGCTTCCGTCGGTTTCGGTGTGTCGGTCGGTTTAGGCGTGTCCGTCGGTTTCGGTGTGTCCGTGGGTTTTTCTGTCGGTGTTGCTGTGGGCTTCGCCGTCGGTGTCGCCGTGGGTTTCTCTGTCGGTGTTGCAGTGGGCTTCGATGTGGGTGTTGCCGTGGGTTCTGCTGTGGGTTTTGCGGTCGGTTCCGCCGTGGGTTCCGGCGTATCCGTCACTGCCGGAGTGGCCGGCGGGATTTCCTCCAACCTGGCGGTTTCCGTGGGCTTCGGCATGTCCGTCGGTGCTTCCGTGGGCGCAGGGGTGAAGGCCGGGTTCACGTTGGGATTCTCGAACAGGTAGGTCTGGGTCTGCTTTCCGGCGATCCCGTCCTTCGTCAGTCCGTTGTATTCCTGGAATTTCCGTACGGCCTTGGCAGTCTGGTTGCCATATACCCCGTCTGCCGATCCGGCGGGCAGGTATCCCAGCTCAATCAGGCGCTCCTGCAGCTCCTTGACTTCCTTGCCCTTGGAGTTCCGCTGCAGCGTCTTGTATTTTTTGTTCGGCGTGATCTCCGGCACCGGGGCATGGGAGGCCTCCGGCGCGGCGGGCGTAACTTTCGCGTCCCCGGCCGGGTTTCCAGCGGGGGTCTGTCCCTCCGCCGCCACCGTGACGACGGGCGTCGGTTCCGGGGTTACGACAGGCGCGGTGGTGCTCTGTACGGCCATGGACATGACAGCCGCCATATAGATGAGCAGGATCTTCATGTAGTTCATTCGCGCCACTCCCCGTTCCCGAAAAAGTCACCTTGCATTATATCAAACCGCCGCGGGAAACACAATCCTAAATTCAGCCCTTTTGCACCCCCGTAAGCGCCCGGGTAAAGGCCAGTACCGTGATCTCCTGCGCCCCCGCCTCCCGCAGCGCGCCGGCACACCGCCGGGCCGTAGTCCCCGTCGTCAGCACGTCGTCCACCAGCAGCACCGGAAAGTTGATCCCCTGCACCGCCGGGCGGAAAGCGTGCCGCAGGTTCGCTTCCCTGGCGTCCCGTCCGAGGGATGCCTGGGTCCGGTCCTTTGTCTCCAGCCGTTCCAGCAGCGGCCGGCAGCTGAGCCCCAGGCGGCTGGCCGCTGCTTCCGCCAGCACCTGCCCGTGGTCGATGCAGCGCTGCTGTTTCCGGCTTTTCGGCATGGGCACCCAGGTGACAATCATATCCGGCGGAAACTGGATGTGGGGCGGCACTGGCAGCATCAGATCCGCCAGCTCCTCCGCTACGCATTTTTCCGCGGAGTGCTTCAACCGGATCACCATCTGCCGCGCGATGCCCGTATGGGGCCGCAGAATATAGGCCGGTAAGTCCGGATCTAACTCCTCCCGGTCCCAGGCCATGGTAAACCCGTCTGACCGCAACCGCTCTTCGCACTCCCGGCACAGCACGCCGCCCTCGGTAATCTTCCCGCATCCGCGGCACACCGCGTGCTCCGGATACACCGTATCCAGCAGAAACTGCTTCACCTTCGGCATGAAAGTGAAGAACCGTCCATATAACGCGTCATCTTTCATGAATATTCCCCCGAATCCCGGAGGCGTTTTTCCAGCGTCGTGTACCGGCGGGCCACATGGTCGTTGGCCACCATCCGGCGGATGATCTCCTCGCTCCCGACGAGCACCACCAGCTCCCGGGCCCTTGTCATGGCCGTGTAGAGCAGGTTCCGGGTCAGCAGCATCGGCGGGCCGCCGATCACCGGCATGATCACCACCGGGAATTCGCTCCCCTGGGATTTGTGCACGCTCAGGCAGTAGGCCGGCTCCAGGGCTTCCAGGTCCCCGGATTCGTAGACCACTTCCTTCTCCTCGTCAAAGAGCACCGTCAGGCTCGTGTTCTCCGGGTCCACCGCGGTGATGAACCCCACGTCCCCGTTGAAAATCCCGGCGCCCTCTTCATATCCGTCCGCCGTCTGTCGGATCCATTCGATCTTGTAGTCGTTCTTCGTCTGGATCACCTTGTCCCCCAGCCGGAACAGTGTCTCCCCCCAGGTGAACTGCGGCTTCCCGGGGGCCGCCGGGTTCAGCGCCTCCTGCAGCAGCATGTTCAGGGAGTTGACGCCGCACTCGCCCTTCCGCGCCGGGGCCAGCACCTGGATATTCCGCACGGAAAGAGCAGCCGCCTCCGCCGCCGGGTAGCCGAGATACGCCGGCAGCCGCCGGGTCGCCAGCGCCAGCACCGCTTGCGCCGTGTCGGCGTAGGTGGCCTTCCGCTCGAAGAAGAAGTCCGTGTCCTTTTCGTTGAGCAGCGGCATCTCCCCGTGGTTGATCAGGTGGGCGTTCATGACGATGCGGCTGGTTTCGCTCTGGCGGTAGATATCCGTAAGCCGGGCGCAGGGCACCGCGCCGCTGGCGAGAATATCCCCCAGCACGTTGCCGGCGCCCACGCTGGGCAGCTGGTCCGCGTCCCCCACCAGGATCAGGCGGGTGCCGGGGCTCACTGCCCGCAGCAGCGAGCGCATCAGCATCAGGTCGATCATGGAGGCCTCGTCCGCGATGATGCAGTCCGCCTCCAGCGGGTTGTCCAGGTTCCGGGCGAAGACGCCCTCCTCCCCGCCGTACTCCAGCAGCCGGTGGATGGTCTTCGCTTCGGCACCGGTGGCCTCCGTCATCCGCTTGGCCGCCCGGCCCGTGGGGGCGCACAGCAGCACCTCGTTCCCGTCGGACAGCAGCTCCAGGATGCAGTTGATAATCGTGGTTTTCCCGGTGCCCGGGCCGCCGGTAATGACGAACACGCCGGTCTCCAGCGCCTGCACGATAGCGCTGCGCTGGTTTCTGGAAAAGCTAATTCCCTTGCGTTTTTCGAAAGAAGAGACCGCCTTCACCGCGCCGGCGTACTTGTCCGGCCGGATAGCCATCATCAGCTGCCAGATCCGGAGGGCCACCTCCTGCTCCGCCCGGTAGTAGGCCGGCAGGTACACCCGCCGTCCGCCCTCCTCGTCCCCTTCCTCGGCGATCAGGGCGGAGGAAAGGAGCAGAGCCGTCAGTGCCCGGCGGCACAGGTCTTTATTCACCTGCAGGAGGCCGGCGGACATATTGCACAGCTCCTCCTCCGGCAGGTAGGTATGCCCGGCGGAAGCGGATGTCTCCCGCAGGACGTATTTCATCGCGCAGCGGATCCGGCTGTCGCTGTCCGGGGCAACCCCCAGGGCGATGCCGATCCGGTCCGCCGTGCGGAAGCCGACGCCTTCCAGGTCGTCGCACAGGCGGTAGGGATCCTCCCGGATGATTTCCGGCGTCCGGTCCCCGTAGTATTTGCCGATCTTCACCGCCAACGCCGCGGGCACCCCGTAGCTCTGGAGGAAGATCATGGCCCGGCGGGCCCCCTGGTGCTCCCGGAAGCTTTCAGAAATCAGCGCCATCCGCTTTTCCCCGATGCCCGGGATCTCCGTCAGCCGCTCCGGATGCTCGCTGAGGATTTCCAGCGTATCCTCCCCGAACTGGCGGACGATCAGCACGGCGGTGGCCGGCCCGATGCCGCGTATCAGCCCGCTGCCCAGGTACCGCTCGATGCCCAGCAGCGTCGTCGGCATCTGCACCTCGCAGGAGGCGCATTTGAACTGGCGGCCGTAGTTCTTGTGCTCCACCCATTCGCCGGTGAAAACCGCCTGCTCCCCGGGGCTCAGCTCCGGCAGGGTGCCCACCACGGTCACCTCGCTCCGCCCGGCGCGGACGGTCAGCACGGTCCAGCCGTTCTCCTCGTTGCGGAAAACGGTCCCGAGAATCCCGGCCTCCAGTCGCTCCATGGCTTTCCTCCTGTATACAGTCCTCTGGGAGAATTATGCCACGGAAAGCAGGCTTTTTCAACGGGAACAAACCTTTTTTCAAGTTTGACAATTCAGGCCTTTCGGCCTTATTATAGAGGTTGGTGCTTTGCGGAGTACCAAGAGGAAATAAACGGAGGGAATCCCGTGCTTGAATGTATCGTAACCAAGTTTGGCGGCAGCTCGCTGGCCAGTGATGAACAGTTCCGGAAAGTGCGCAGCATCCTGGAGCTGGAGCCGACGCGCCGTTTCCTGGTCCCCAGCGCTCCCGGAAAGCGCTTCAAGGAGGATGAGAAGGTCACCGACCTGCTCTATCTCTGCCATACCCTGAAAAATGACGGAAAGCCTTTCGCCGATGAGTTCGCGAAGATCCGGGAGCGTTACCTGTCCATCGCCCGCGGCCTGGGGCTGAAAGTGGATATTGAGGCTGCCCTCAATGAAGTAGAGGAGGGCATCGCCGGAGGGAAGAACCGCTCCTGGTGCGCCAGCCGCGGGGAATACCTGTGCGGCCTCCTGATGGCGGATTACCTGGGCTGGCGCTTCCTGGACGCCGCCGACGGCATCGTCTTTGACGACGACGGCCGGCTGGACGACGCCGCGACCCAGGAAAAGCTCTCCGCCGCCCTGGCCGACGGAAAATCCACCGTCGTGCCCGGTTTCTACGGCGCGAAGAAGAACGGGGAAGTGGTCACCTTCTCCCGCGGCGGCAGCGATATCACCGGCGCCCTGGTGGCTCGGGCCGTGAATGCCGACGTGTATGAGAACTGGACCGACGTATCCGGTTTCCTGATGGCCGATCCCCGGATCATTGACGGCCCGGCGGAGATTTCATCCATCACCTATAAGGAGCTGCGGGAGCTGAGCCATATGGGCGCCTCCGTCCTGCATGAGGACGCCATGTTCCCCGTGCACAAGGCCGGCATCCCCACCAATATCCGGAATACCAACAAGCCCTACCATCCCGGCACCATGATCTCGAAGAACGCGCCCCATGAGGTCACCGTTCCCACGATTACCGGTATCGCCGGCCATAAGGGCTACAGCGTCATCAGCATTGAGAAGAACATGATGAACAGCGAGGTCGGTTTCGCCCGCAAGGTGCTGTCCATCCTGGAGGAGGAAGGCGTTTCCTTCGAGCATATGCCCACGGGGATCGACAGCATGTGCGTCGTGGTGCAGTCCTCCATGTTTGAGCCCCACCGGGCCCGGATCATTGAGGCGATCGAGAAGCTGGTGGAAGGCAGCGGCAGCGTCTCCGTCAGTGACAACCTGTCCATCATCGCCACCGTCGGCCGCGGCATGGTGCATAACTGCGGTACCGCCGCAAGGCTCTTCAACGCCATGAGTCGCGCCCGCATCAACGTCCGGATGATCGACCAGGGCTCCAGCGAGCTGTCCATCATCGTCGGCGTCAACGACAGTGACTTCGAACAGACCATCCACGCGATTTACCACGAGTTTGTCGGCTAACTTTTATATGTCATTCTGAGCAAGCGAAGCGCGTCGAAGAATCCCCATACGCTTCCCGCTGCTGAACTTCGGAGGCTTCTATGAAAGTCATGGTAACCAGCTCCTCCTCCCTTCCCGGGAGCGCCGTCCTGCGCGAACTGGAACACCGCGGCATCCCCTGCCTCGGCGTGGACGCGCCGGAATTTGACGTCACGAAGGACGCCGAAACCCGCCGCCTGGTGGCGGAGAACGCGCCGGATGTGATCATCCACTGCATCCCCTACACCAATATGGACAAGGCGGAGTCCGAGCCGGCGGAATGTGCCGGGGCCAACGGCTTCGGCGCGCTGACCATGGCCCGCGCGGCCAATGACGTCGGCGCGAAGCTGGTGCTGCTCTCCACGGCCCAGGTCTTCCCGGGCACCGCGGAGCGCCCCAACGGGATCAATGATCCCTACGGCCCCCGCAATATCTACGGCATGAGCATGGTACAGGCGGAGGACGCCGTGCGCTCCCTCATGACCCGGTATTACGTGGTCCGCACCGGCCCCCTCTTCGGCGGCGGAAAGGACGCGGTCCGCACAGCCCTGCGGGCCAGCCAGGATAACCGGGAGCTGCGCCTCGCCGGCGATCGGATCGGCAATCCGACCTACGCGGCGGACCTGGCGAAGTTCCTCTGCAGCCTGATTACCACGAATGCCTACGGCATCTGGCACGCCCGGAACGAGGGCTCCTACTCCCCCGCGGAGTTTGCCGCCCTGGTATGCAAAAAAGCCGGCCGCACCGGCCGGATTGTGTCGCTTCCGGATACGGAGATGCCGCCCCACGCCCGCCGGACCATGGACTGCCGGCTGGCCGCGGAGCTTCCCCCCGGGTTCCCGCCCTTTTCCTCCGTGGAGGACGCGCTGGAGCGGTGCCTTGCGGAAGTCACTTATTAATCTGAATATTCAATCCCGTTCATTTTGAGGCCTTTCAGGAAGTCCCCGGGCAGGGGCGCCTGGAAGGTCATTTTTTCATGGGTCCGGGGATGGGAGAAGCTCAGGCTCCGGGCGTGCAGCATCAGGCAGGGCGCCTTCGCGCCCTTCTCATATCCATACAGCGGATCACCGCATACCGGGTGCTGGATGGAACGCATGTGCACCCGGATCTGGTGGGTGCGCCCCGTCAGGATGTGCACGTCCAGCAGGCTGCAGTTCTTTCCCTCCGCGATGACCCGCCATTCGGTGGTTGCGGGACGCCCTGCCGGGTCCACCGCCATCTTCTTCCGGTCCTTTTTGCTCCGGCCGATGGGCGCCTCCACGGTGCCTTCCTTTTCCTTCATGAATCCTTCCGTCAGGGCCAGGTAGTGCTTTTCAATCTCCCGGTCCTTCAGCATCCGGCTCAGTTCCGTCTGGGTTTCGTCGTTCTTGGCCACCATCATCACGCCGCTGGTATCCTTGTCCAGCCGGTGTACGATGCCCGGGCGCTTCTCCCCGCCGATGCCGCTGAGCTCGTCCAGGTTGCCCAGCAGCGCGTTCACCAGGGTGCCCTCGCTGTGGCCCGCCGCCGGATGGACCACCATGCCCCGGGGCTTTACCACAACTGCCAGGTCCCCGTCCTCGTAGAGGATTTCCAGCGGGATGTCCTCCGGCTGGGGCGTTGGATCCTTGGGCGCCGGGATGGTGAGTGAAAGGGGCTTCCCGGCAGGCGGCTTCGTTCCCGCCTTCAGGCAGGGCTTTCCGTCCAGCAGGCAGTGGCCTTCCTCCATCAGGGCGGCGGCCCGGCTCCGGCTGATGCCGGCTTCCTCGCTGAGCTGTACATCCAGCCGCCGGCCGTCGGTGGTCAGGGAAAATGTTTTTTCTTCCATGTCAGGCTTTTTCCTTCCCGAAGAGTATCCGGAGAATCACCAGGGCGCAGCCGATGCACAGGAACATGTCGGCAATGTTGAAGATCGCGAAGTGCACGAACAGGAATTCGATCATGTCCGTCACGTATCCGGCGAAAAAGCGGTCGATCATGTTGCCCGTCGCCCCGCCCAGCATCATCATGAGGCCGATCCAGGTCAGGTTCGGCAATGTCTTTCCCCACAGGAAAAGGAATCCCGCGATGATCAGCACCAGGCTCAGGACCCCCAGCAGCCAGGGAGTGCCGCTCAGCCAGGAAAAGGCGATGCCTTTATTTTGGGTATACTGCAGCCCCAGCACGCCGGGGATCAGGACTGTTCCCTCCGCCGGGATCTTCGGCGCCAGGATCTTCGTCACCCGGTCCAGGGCAAACACCAGCACCGCAATTAAAAAGTAAGACTTCTTCAACAAAATTCTCCTTAAATCATAAGCTTTGGACCATCGGGGGATCCTTCGACGCGGCCTTACGGCCTTGCTCAGGATGACATTTTTACGAGTTCTGCTGCCCTTACAGTGTCATTCTGAGCAAGCGAAGCGCGTCGAAGAATCCCCATAAGTCTCCAAGTCGTAGCAGGAACTCCAAATAGCCAACGTTGTCATTCCGAGCTTGTCGAGGAATCTCCTTCCTCCTGCTTTTTAACCTCAACCAGCTCGTCGATCCTCTTGTTCAACTTCCTCAGCACCTTCAACCCCTCCGTAATCATCTCCTGGTCCTTCGGGATTGCGCACTTCAGCACCAATCGATACGGCCTTTTCGCCGTCAGCTGCAGCCGCCCGTCGGTCTCGGCAATCGCCTGCAGGAAGCAGGCCCCGTCCGGCACATACCGCTCGTCCAGCTTCATCACCAGGCCTTCCTTCCCCCGGGTTACGACGCTCACGCCGATCCGGTTGCACAGGCCCCGCAGCTGGCTCACGTCCAGCAGCGTTTCCGCGGCGGCCGGCAGCTCCCCGTAGCGGTCGATCAGCTCGTCCGTCACGTCCGCCCGCTCGTCGTCCGTCACCACGGAGGCGATGCGCTTGTACATCTCCATCCGCTGTTTTTCCTCGGCCACGTAGTCGGTCGCCAGGAAGGCGTCCACCTGCAGGTCCACCCGGGTCTCCAGGTCCCTTGTCTCCCGCCTGCCCTGTACTTCCGCCAGGGTTTCCTCCATCAGCTTGCAGTACATGTCGTAGCCGACGGTGGCCAGGTGCCCGTGCTGCTCCGGCCCCAGGATGTTCCCCGCGCCCCGGATCTCCAGGTCCCGCATGGCGATGCGGAACCCCGCGCCGAACTCGGTGAATTCCCGGATGGCCGCCAGCCGCTGCTGGGCGGTCTCCGTCAGGATCTTGTCCGTCCGCACGGTGAAGTAGGCGTAGGCCTGCCGGTTGCTCCGGCCCACCCGGCCCCGCAGCTGGTACAGCTGGCTCAGGCCGAACCGGTCCGCGTCGAAGACGATCAGCGTATTCGCCCCGGGCACGTCCAGCCCGTTCTCGATGATCGTCGTGCACAGCAGCACGTCGTAGTTCCCGGCGTAGAAGTCCATCATCACGTCCTCGAGCTGGTGCTCCCGCATCTGCCCGTGGGCCACACCGATGTGGGCCTCGGGCACCAGGGCCCGCAGCCGCTCGTAGAAGGTTTCGATGCTCCGCACCCGGTTGTAGAGGAAATACACCTGCCCGCCCCGGCCGATCTCCCGCAGGATCGCGTCCCGGATCAGCGCGTCGGAGTATTCCGTAACCACCGTCTGCACGGGGATCCGGTCCTCCGGCGGGGTTTCCAGTACGCTCATGTCCCGGATGCCGGTCATGGACATATGCAGCGTGCGGGGAATCGGCGTGGCGCTCAGCGTCAGCACGTCCACCTGCCGCTTCATGTTCTTGATGGCTTCCTTGTGGGCCACGCCGAAGCGCTGCTCCTCGTCCACGATGAGCAGGCCCAGGTCCTTAAATTTCACGTCCTTCGCCAGCAGCCGGTGGGTCCCGATGATGATGTCAATCTCCCCGTTCTCCAGCTTCGCCAGCACTTCCTTTTGCTCCTTGGGCGTGCGGAAACGGCTCAGGTAGTCCACCCGGGCGCCGGTGTTCCGGAAGCGCTTCACCACCGTATTGTAGTGCTGCTGCACCAGGATCGTCGTCGGGGCCAGCAGCGCTGCCTGCTTGTTGTCAGCAATGGCCTTGAAGGCCGCCCGCAGGCTGACCTCCGTCTTCCCGTAACCCACGTCGCCGCACAGCAGCCGGTCCATGTTCCGGTGGCTTTCCATGTCGGCCGCGATTTCCTTCACGCTCTGGGCCTGGTCCGCCGTCAGCTCGTAGGGGAACTCATCCTCGAATTCCCGCTGCCAGGCGGTATCCGGCCCGAAGGCATAGCCCGTCTCCCGGCTGCGCTCGGCGTAGAGCGCCTTCAGGTCGAAGGCCAGGGTCTTCAGGCTCTCCTTGACCTTCCCCTTCTGCCGCGCCCATTCGCCGCCCCCCAGCCGGTTCAGCTTCGGCGTCGCGCCCGGGTTGCCGATGTACCGCTGCACCCGCTCCAGTTGCTCCACCGGAACGTACAGCTTGTCGTTCCCGTCGTACTGGATCAGCAGGTAGTCCCGCCAGGTGCCTTCGCTCTGGATCCGGGTCATGCCCCGGTAAATGCCTACGCCGTGGTCCTCGTGGACCACGTAGTTCCCCTCCTTCAGGTCCGTGAAGGTGGAGATACGCTCGCCGGAGTATTTCCGGCTCTTGCTCTTGCGGTAGCCCTCGCCCCAGATGTCCGCGTCGGAGATCACGGCGATACCGCTGTCCTTCAGCAGGAAGCCGCTCCGCAGCGTCATGGGCAGGATGACCGCCTCGCCGGGCTTCGCCTCCCGGGGTTCCGGGCAGAAGACGGCGGTCTCCCCCAGCTCCTTCAGGCTTTCCTCCAGGCGCTTTCCGCGGGATGCGCCGCCGGAGAGCAGGGTGATCCGGTATCCGTCCCCCCGCCAGCGGGAAAGGTCGTTCTTTAATGTGCGGATCTGTCCGCCGTAGCCGGGGATGCCCGCGGCGCCGGTATCAACGACGTTATCCGGTTTGATGCCCCCCAGCCCCAGCAGCATTTCCACCAGCACGCCCACGGGGGCACTGGAAATCTTCGCCCGCACTCCCTCCCAGTCGGTCCAGAGGGTCTCCTGGGCCTTCACGGCTTCGCCCCGGGCGATGGCCGAGGCCAGGTCTTCCGCAAATCCGTTGTTCCGCTCCTCGATCCGGGTGCGCAGCTTGTCCGGCTCGCACAGCAGCACCAGGTCCGGCTGGAACCAGTCGCAGACGGTGGCGGTATTGTCTGTCAGTACGGTGATCCACGCCCTTGTCCGCCGGAAGGGCACGCCCCCCTCCAGGCATTCCGCGTCCTCCATCAGGCGGGAGAGGCGGCGGTCGATCTCGGTCTGCTCTGCCGCGGTGTATTTCGCTTCCCGGATCGCCGGGGCAATCACCTGGTCGAACAGGGAAATATCATCATCGTCGTCCGGCAGCGGCGGCAGTTCCGGCAGTCCTTCCGGCAGGCTGGCGCTGCGGGTTGCCCCGATCTCCTCCAGCGCCTTCTTCATCCGCTCCGCCGCGGGGGTGTATTCGTCTTCCTCCAGCAGCGCTTCCACCGCGGGGGTCAGCAGGATGCTTTCCGCGGCCCCCAGGCTCCGCTGGCTGATGCAGTCGAACTCCCGCAGGCTGTCGATCTCGTCGTCAAAGAATTCCATGCGGATCCCCTGGCTCACCGCCGGGGGATAGACATCCAGGATGGAACCCCGCAGGGCGAACTGGCCCTTGCCTTCCACCATGCCCACCCGCTCGTAGCCCATCTGCACCAGGCGGAGGGTCAGCTCAGAAGGTTTGATCCGGTCTCCGGGCTTCAGGCGCAGGGAAATTTTGCGGAAAGGCTCCGGCCGGCCCATGCGCTGGGCCATGGCCTCCGCGCTGGTGCACAGGATGGAAACGGAGCCGGTGCTCACCGCGCTCAGGGCTTCCAGCCGCCGCCAGCTGCTTTCCAGGCTGCCCGCGGCCCGGGTCAGGTCGATTTCCCCGCCCGGCAGGAAGGCTGCGGTGCCGGAAAGCTGGCGTGCGTCGTCCGCGGCCCGGGAGGCTCGCAGGTCGTTTTCCATGACAAGAAGGGTCTTTCGGCCCGCCGCGGCCGCCCGGCAAGCAAGAACTGCCGCCAGTGTCCCGTTCACCCCGGTTAAGGCTACTGTCTCTCCCGGCTTCGCGGAGAAAAGCCCCGCCTCCCCCGGTATTTTCCAGCTTGTAAACATTTAAAGTCCTTTCTTCTGATAAGATCCTTCACTTCGTTCAGGATGACACACTTGCTTGAGCTTTTTATCCTGCAGCAGCAACCGTTTGGGGACCCTTCGACTTCGCTCAGGGTGACACTGCAGGGGTAGCAAAACTCGTAAGAGTGTCATCCTGAGGTTTCGAAGGCCCGGAAAACTGTCCAGTGGACAGTTTTCACTGAGAAACGGGCGGCAGCCCCGAGGTGGCGAAGCCCGCGTCGAAGAATCTCACCCCCGCAGGGCAATTACTTCATCCTCATCGCCGCGTCAATCCCATGTTCCACCCACTCCACCGCGCACTCCGCAGCCCTCTCAAACGCCGCTTCCATGACCTTCTTCTCTTCCCCGCCTGGCCTGCCCAGCACCCACTTCACCAGGTCCTCCCCGGCCGGCCGGTCCCCTGTACCGACCCGGATCCGCGGGAAAGCGTCCGTCCCGGTCTCGCCCACGATGCTCCGCATCCCGTTGTGGGTCCCTGGGCCGCCCTTGGCCCGTACCCGCACCGTTCCCGGCGGCAGGTCGATATCGTCGTAGATCACGATCATCTTTTCCGCGGGAACACCGTACTTCGCCATGAGCTTTTTCACGGCGACGCCGCTGCTGTTCATGAAGGTCAGCGGCCGGCAGAGGATCACTTTCTTTTTCCCGTCGGTCCATTCCGCCTCCGCCCAGGGCTGCAGGATCTTCTTGCGGGTCTTCACGCCGTACTTCCCTTCCAGCAGGTCCAGCACCTCGAATCCCGCGTTGTGGCGGGTATGGGCATACTTGTCCCCCGGGTTTCCCAGGCCGATGATCAGGTAAAATTCTTTCTCCATTTTCGTCTCCGTTGAAACAGGTAGTGGCGAAGAAGCACCTGCTCCTCCGCTGCGCAACAGTTTCTCATGAATTAAGGTTTGTGTCAAGATAAGAGGAAAAGTCAGCAATGCCCTGTTCGGGGGACCCTTCGACTTCGCTCAGGGTGACACTGTAGGGGTAGCAGAACTCGTAGAAATGTCATTCTGAGCAAGCGAAGCGCGTCGAAGAATCCCCGGTGGCTCCAAAGCGTAATGAGCAGTCCGTATAGCCAACGTTGACATTCCGAGCTTGTCGAGGAATCTCACCCCCGTCTCCAAAACATCGTAAATACTTCCAAAAACCCTTCATCAGTGTTAATATACATTATCCTATTTCCAGGAGGACAACCCAATGAACCTGATCGTCCCAAAAGACTATAATCCCGTGCTGGACCTGCGGGATACGGAAATTGCCATCAAACTGGTCAAGGACTTCTTTGAGACGGAGCTGGCCAAGGCCCTGAACCTGACCCGCGTTTCCGCCCCCATCATGGTAACCCCCGAGTCCGGCCTGAACGATAACCTGAACGGCGTGGAGCGCCCCGTATCCTTTGACGTGAAGGAAACCGGCGCCACGGTGGAAATCGTCCATTCCCTGGCGAAGTGGAAGCGCCAGGCGCTCAAGACCTACGGCTTCTCCGTGGGCGAAGGGCTGTATACCGATATGAACGCCATCCGCCGGGACGAGGAGACCGACAATATCCATTCCATCTTCGTGGACCAGTGGGACTGGGAGCGCATCATGGCGCCCTCGGAGCGGAACGAAGGCTTCCTGCGGGAGATCGTCGGCCGCATCTACATGACGCTGCGGAAGACCGAAGGCTTCGTCTGCGCGCACTACCCGCACATCAAGCCGGAGCTGCCGGACCGCATCACCTTCGTCACGACCCAGGAGCTGGAAGACCGGTATCCGGAGCTTTCCTCCAAGGAGCGCGAATACATGGCGGCGAAGGAATACGGCGCCGTGTTCCTGATGCAGGTGGGCGGCGCGCTGCGCAGCGGAAAGATCCACGACGGCCGCGCCCCGGACTACGAC
>Ga0310690_10001816_pt1 | contig 36921 bp, 32 predicted proteins | sample AusTroGonzalo_MG_2_FD_207661 | JGI IMG/M metagenome (GOLD analysis project Ga0310690, IMG submission 207661) | Bovine rumen microbial communities from tropical cattle in Woodstock, Queensland, Australia - Gonzalo_04 (v2) (version 2) | ecosystem: Host-associated > Mammals > Digestive system >...
AAGGAGTTTGAGCCTCTCGACGAGGTTTATGTGAAAGAGTGGATGGGTCGGAGCGTGACGTTGCGCCCCGAACCAACCTCACGGCAGCATGTACGTGGGACGCTAAAAGGCATCATCTTTGAGACGCGCACCACCAAGGGCGTGATTCTTACCCTCATTGTCGGCGACCGACTGGTCCAGGTGTTCAGTTGGATGGCCGAGATACGACTGGAGCAATGTTCAACTAAAACGAAACCGCCTATGGGAAAGGAAGAAGCCGCCACCGACACGCAATACTGATATGAACGATTATATATTTCACTAATCAAGTTATTAACAATGGAAACAGCAATTCAAGTATTCAATCATCCCCAGTTCGGAGATATCCGAGGCATGTGCGACGAGAACGGAGAAATCTTCTTCGTCGGCAAGGAGGTGGCGAAGGCTCTGGGACATAGAAACCTTCAAAGGGCTATCAGAGACCATGTGGATGAAGAAGACAAAGGGGTGACCGAAATGGTCACCCCTGGCGGACTACAGAAAACAGTTATCATCAACGAATCTGGCTTTTACTCTCTTGTCCTCTCTTCGAAACTTCCACAGGCCAAGGTGTTCAAGCGTTGGGTGACGAGCGAGGTTCTTCCGGCCATCCGTAAGAGTGGAGCCTACGCCGTCGTCAGTAAGGACATCATCCCTCCCGTGGAGCAGCCCAAGCAGTTGCCCGACACGGTGACGTTACAGGCCGACAAGCTGCTTCGCCAGCAGGTAGCCAAGTTCAACAAACGCCTGAAGGAGTACACAAGCGATGGCCGCTACTTCCTCGGCACGGGCTACGGCCCTGCCAGCCGTGAGCAGTCGGGCATCGTGCTTGCTCCCGGCCTGACCTTCGAGCAGTCGCTGAAATCACTCTTCGGCCAGCTCGACGAAGCCTTCCTGATGTTCTTCAGCCGCAACTACGGCATAGCCAAGGGCGAGACCGCCATGCAGTTGCGGATGGAGGCGATGCGTAACCAGATTGCACTCTTAGGCAAGATGGCGGGCGTCTTGTGACGCTTCTCTCTTGACGCACTTTTTCGTACCTTTGTTGCTGCCCCGGTGGAGTTTTCCGCTGGGGCTTTTTGTTGTTTGTCGTGATTTTTCAAAACGTGATTTTTGTCGCGGCAAATGACGCGGCAAAACTTGAAAATTTGCCGCTATGTTTGCCGCCATTTTTGTCGCGGCACTTGCCGGACATTTTGCCGCAGTATTTGCCGATGATTTTGCCGCGGCGTTTGCCGCTACTTTTGCCGCGGCAAAATTCACGAAAAATGGGCGTTTCCAGCGATTTAGTTAAAGGATTTAACGTTTGTCGCAAAAACGTGACGCTGACGATGACGCAATGATCGACCTAATAAACGTTAAATGGCCGTTTCTCCCTCGCGTGCGCGTTTATACTCAATAATATAATATAAATAATAGAGTATAAGGGGGTATGGGGGAAAGAAAAAGGGGTGTGGGGAAAAGGAACGGGGAAAGGGGTTCTGCGTGTCGATTTGGGCATGATTCAGGCCCTTATACGTACTTATATAATATATATAGTGCCTGTTAAGACACAGAAATTTGACGTATATACACTATATAAGCCATAAAATAATACAAATTAGGTGTGCTTTATAGGCACTTTTGCGGAATTTTGCTTAACTTTGCCGACGAATAAAAGAAAGTGACATAGATATATGGCTAACAACAACGAAGCAACCATTGAGGAGCGCGTGCGGAAAGAGAAGGAAGGCTTCCTTGTGGCCCTCGACGGCACCAAGGGCATCGTGCGCCCAGCCTGCCGCATGACGGGCGTGTCTCCCGCCACCTTCTACCGATGGTACAACGAAGACCCGGACTTCCACGACAAGGTGGATGACGTGAAGGAACTGCAGAAGGACTTCGCCGAGGCCCTCATCCTGAAGAAGATCGAGGACGGCGACACGTCGATGCTTATCTTCTACGCCAAGACCCAGATGAAAGACCGTGGCTATACGGAACGCAAGGAAATCGTCGGCAAAGATGGTGAATCTCTCGTACCCAAACAGAAAATCGACTTGGATAAACTGACAGAAGAACAGCGTGAGGTGCTGCTTTCCATCGGGCTTGACCTCATTAACAAGAAGGAATGAACATCGACTATTCGGAGTTGGCAATCGCCGTGGTCGCTGACGAGTGCAGGAAGAGCTTCTTTTTCTTCGTCAAGACCTTCTGGGACGTCATCATCAAAGAGGAACCTGTGTACAACTGGCACATTCCCTATCTTTGCGGTGAGCTCCAGAAGCTTTCCGTATCTATCGTGGAGCGAAGGCCAAAGCCGTATGACTTGATAATAAACATTCCACCTGGCACCACCAAATCTACCATCGTAACGGTGATGTGGCCCGTATGGCTGTGGACGCAAGACCCCAGCATCCGCATCATCACCAACTCATACTCCGGCGCACTATCCATCGACCACGCCACCAAGTCGAAAGACATCATAGAAAGTGACAAGTTCCGCAAGCTGTTCCCAGAGATAAAGATAAGGCGAGACAAGAGCGGCAAGCAGAACTATGAGAACACCGATACTGGCTACCGCTACGCCACTTCGACGGGAGCAACCATTACCGGCTTCCATGCTCACGTTATCATCAATGACGACCCTGTAAACCCCAAACAGGCCGAATCTGAGCAGATGCGTACTGCCGCCAACGAGCACACCAAGACGCTTTCCTCACGTAAGGTTGACAAGGCCAATACGCCTGTGGTCACCATCATGCAGCGACTCCATGAGGAAGATGTCACGGGCTACCTGTTGAAGAAGAAGGGCGAGAATATCCGTCACATCTGCCTCCCTGCTGAGCTGTCCGACAACGTAAGCCCTGTGGAACTGAGGCAAAACTATGTGGATGGCCTGCTTGACCCTGTAAGGCTCCCGAGGCCCGTACTGAATGAAGCCAAGACCGACCTTGGCAGTCGTGGATATGCCGGGCAGTATGAACAGAGGCCGACAGCCGAGGGCGGTAACATCATCAAGGAGAAATGGTTCAGGCACATCAGCCTGGCAGACTATCACGCCCTGCACTTCCATGAGCCGATTCACTTCTTCCTCGATACCGCCTACAACAAGAAGCAGAAGAGCGACAATGACCCCAGCGGCATCATCGGAGCCTGCAAGATACGAAACAATATCTACATCACCTGCGCACAGAAGGTTTACAAGGAGTTTCCAGACCTCATACGCTATCTTCCGGACTTCATGGCCGCTAACGATGCCAGCGGAGAGAGTACGCTGCGCATCGAGCCGAAAGCCAACGGTGTGAGCGTGTGCCAGCAGCTGCAGGAGTCGAGTTCGCTAAATGTCACCTACACACCGTCGCCTACTGATCCGAAAGACACGCGCCTCTATGCTGTGGCCCCGAAGGTTGAGTGTGGCCGCGTGTATCTGGTGGAAGGTGACTGGAATGAGGAATTTATAGACGAGGTTTGCGGCTTCCCGGCCAAGACCCATGATGAATATGTCGATATACTGGGCTATGCCATCAACTATTTCGTAGAGGATAGCTTCGAGGTTCCTGAGTACGTCGGCTCCATGTTAGCAATATAGTAGTAACCAATAATAGTAAAGTTATGTCAATTATCAATTCGATTACCAATCTGTTCAATGCCACCGTAGGCAGGAACCAGGACTTTGAGCAGCTTATTGCCGCCAAGGACATCACCAGAGTTTTGAGTCTGCTTGACTCTCACCAGTTAGAGGCCGAGGAAGCCATGAAGGAGTACGATCCGAAGACGCACCTCATTATGGAGCGCAAGGATAAGGTGCTGAAAGACCTTAAAGGCCAGCGCAAGGGCACGCTTACACGATGGAAACTGCCCGTCGGCTATCCTGTGTACATCAATGAGATTTCCCTTGTGTTCCTCTTCGGCCAGCCCGTGAAGTGGAAGCAGAAGAGCGAGGGTGCCGACGCAGGATTCCAGGCTTACACCGACTTGCTGAAGAAGATGCACTTCAACAGCAAGATAAGACAGTGCAAGCGACTGGCAGGAAGTGAGACGGAATCCGCTATGCTCTTCCGTGTGTACCGCAACAAGAAGAATGAGCCGGACTGCCAGATTCGCGTCCTCGCCCGCTCCAAGGGTGACGAGATTTACACCCGATGGGACGTGTACGAGAACCTTATCACCTTCGCATGGGGCCACTACTCAAAGGACGTGGCTGGAAAGACCACCTATCACCTCGACATCTTCACAGACGAGACCATCTACCATTGCCAGCGTGGAACGTTCGGATGGGAGGTGGAGGAAGAGGACAACCCCATCGGGAAAATCCCCGTCATCTACTTCAAGCAGAAGAAGGAATGGGACGGTGTTGAGGAACTGATAAACCGCGAGGAATACGTGGCCTCACGCCGGGCAGACACAAACGACTATTTCAGCGACCCCTATCTGGTATTGAAAGCGGCCCTCTTGAAGTCCATGCCTGACAAAGATGTGGAGAATAAGACCCTTATTGCCAATGACAATGTGGAAGATGTAAGCAAGATGGCCTCATTCCTCACATGGGACGGCCAGAACGAGAGCAAGAAAGACGAGCTGGAGTGGTTGCGCCACCACATCTTGACCAAGACGTTCACTCCGGACATCGACTGGAGCCAGTTCAAGGGAATGTCTCAGATGTCTGGCAAGGCTCTTAAACAGATGATGCTCCTTGCAGACATCAAGGCCACGAAGCACAAGGAGAACTACGACGAGCTGCTGGATAGAACCGCCTCGCTTGTTATCTCCATCATGGCCAACGTCCTGTATATCACCAAGAGCGAATACAAGCTTGACGAGCTGGAGTGTGACCACGACTACCAGGAGCCTTTCGGAGAGGATATTGCCGAGACCATCAAGAATATCAATGAGGCCATCGACGGCGGTACCATGTCCGAGGAAAGCGGCATCGAGCAGAACCCGCTCATTAAGGATAAGGTGCAGGAGAAAGAGCGCATCAGGAAGCAGAAGGAGGAAGCCGCCCAGGAGCAGCGCAACATCTTTGCAAGCACCCAGAAGAAAGAAGACGTTTTCGGAGGTGCTGAGTAATGGGGAAAATCGAAAAGCCAAAGCACCTGTGCCGTGACTGCGCCAAGGCTTACGACTTCCATTGCAAGAATGTAAAGGGTGAGTTCTTTATGTGCCGATGCCCTCACCAGCCCCATTCCATGCTGATGAACCATGAGGGCTGTAGCGACAATTTCAAACCAAGACGATGAGTAAGAAGAAAAAGAATATCCAGGCACGACGGGCCGACATCGAGCGGCTGGTGGCCATCATTGCCCAGGATATGGGCGAGGGACTGTTTGGCCGTACAGAGGCATACGTGGAGCGGGTGGGCCAACTGTTCACCGCTGCAACCGACGCGCTGACCAAGCTGGCCGCCAATACTGACCTCGACCCTGCCACCGAGGTATTCAGCTTCAGCGACAGCAAGCGCATGTCGGCGAAGTCTGCCGCTATCCTCCGTGGCCTGTATAGTGCCGTGTACAACGAGGTGAAGAACGCCATCATCACCGAGTGGGGGAATGCCAACAGTGCCACCGACAGGCTCATTGCCGCCGCCCTGGGCAACGATGTGAGGGATGACAGGCGCTTTGCCCGGCTGTTTGCCCGCAACCGCGAGGCGGTGGACTCTTTCTTCAGCCGTAAGAGTGAGTACGGCGGTCTGAATCTCTCCCAGAAGGTGTGGAAGTACACGGGGCAGTTTAAAGACGAAATGGAACTGGCCCTGTCTGCCAGCCTTGGGCGTGGTGACTCAGCGGCCACCGTCTCGCGCCATGTTCGCCAGTACCTGCAGGAGCCCGACCGACTTTTCCGTCGGGTACGTGACGAAGAGGGGAACTTGAAGCTGTCGAAGAGGGCCGCAGCGTACCACCCCGGACGTGGTGAGTACCGAAGCAGCTACAGGAACGCCATGCGTATGACACGAACCGAGGTCAACGCCGCCTACCGTGCCGCCGACTGCGACCGATGGAGCCGGATAGACTTCATTGTCGGCGTGGAGGTGAAGCGTAGTAACCACCCCTTCGCCTGTTCGGTGTGCGAGGCGTTGGCGGGTAAGTACCCCAAGGACTTCAAGTTTGTGGGCTGGCATCCTCAATGCCGCTGCTACATCGTGCCCGTGTTGGCCGACTTGGAGGCCCGTATGGCCTACCACCGTGCCATTCTCAACGGCGAGGACGTAGAAGGATGGAAGTTCGACGGTGAGATTACCGAACCTCACAGCGGCTTCAAGAAGTGGATGAGTGACAACGCCGACCGTGTGGAGAAAGCCGCCGAGAAAGGCACGCTGCCCTACTGGATGAAGGACAACCCGCAATATGTGAAGGCAGGTAATGCTGCCCCATCAGCGGCAATGATAAAGGACATCGGCTCTAAAGTGACGGAGATTATGACACCCCGTGAACGTTCTGCTTACGTGGCCTTTGAACCATTCTCTCCTATGGTCATAGAGAAGTTGAAGGAACATAAGGACCTAAAACACAAGTTGGGATTGTTTGAGGAAATCCTAAGTGATGAACGCGCAAAGGAACTGTCAAGGGTCGAGAGTGCAAGAACTGTGGTATTCCCTGGTCACAAAGGCAGTCAGCACGATACATGGAAGGGAATCAAGCAAATGGCAAAAGACCTCAATCGCAACGGCGAGAGCGTCGCCTTCCTCCCGGAACTCGACAGGGTGACCAGTGCCGATGCGCTTGTGTTGTTCCGTGGTCGTCCTACGGTTGCTGACTTCAAGTATTGCATCACCACGAAAGCCAACACCCTTGCCGGCAATCTCGAAGAAGGCTTCGGTCAGGCAGGCACAGTTGTTGTCAAACTGGAGAATATGGATGCTGGAGTATTCAGGGATGCCATTGAATACCTAAAGCGCAAGAATTTCCCATGCGGCAACATCAAACTTATCAATCAGTATGGCGATCCGCTTGAACTGACGTTCACCGACATAAGGAATGGGAGGTATCTAAAAAAGATAAAAGGGTTCCTGAAATGAATCAAGACCCTTTTATGTCTTTCGCCCCGTCGGCATTTCAGCCAGCGGCACTTGGTACAAAGCGGCAGATGCCCCCGTCGATACGTTAAGACCCTGGTGGATTTGAAATCTCCGCTGCAAAGATAGGCATTTTTATTGAACCAGCCAAATATTTTGTTTCTTTTTTGCTGTTAGTCATAGTAAGTTGTTTGTTTTGCCCCGGTGGTCATCATTCCATCGGGGTGTTTTATATATGCTTGATAGGCACTTTTAGTTAAATAATCCTTATTCGCAATATTAAAGAGTTATTGTCGCATTAAAAGCGCATATTTTTATAAAATATTAGGTGCTTTATAGGCACTATATTGAAAATTTTGTGTAAATTTGCCGCGATTAATCACTTTTTTGTACAATATGAATAAGAAACTTTTGAAGGTTCTGCAAGACAAATGTAAAGACTTTGGATTGACAGACAAGGCAATCGAGGAGCTGGCCGAGTCAGCTTCCGAGGGCTTGAATGACGATGCCTCAGACGAGGACATCGCGAGTGTTGCGGATTCGCTCATTCCCACTGCGAAGATTATCCAGGGGGAAATTACGAGGAAGACGCGCAAACAGGCTCCCAAGACTAAGACCACGACCAAAAAGGCTGGGGATGATGACGACGAGGGAGCAGGTGACGACGATGAGGGCAACGATGACGGCAAGAATCCCCCTTCGTGGTTCCGCAAATACAAGAAGCAGAACGACGAGGCCATCAAGGCATTGCAGGATGAAAATGCTGCACTGAAAGCTGAGAAGGCCAAGGGTGAGCGTCAGACAGCCATCACTCTGAAAGCGAAAGAGCTTGGAATCCCCGACTTCCTCATGAAGCGTTTCAGCATTGCCGATGACGCAGACATCGAGAAGGAGTTGAAGGAGTACAAGCAGGATTTGGTCACCAACAAACTGATGCCAGCCGAAAAGGCAGACATCTTATCATCCTCTCAAAAGGCAATGGAGGATGATGCCGATGCGTGGGCTAAAACATTGCCTGACAACAAAACCGATTAAGAACGATGATTGAATTCGCTTCAACTTCCTACACGAAGCATCCGAATCCCTTCTGGCGCCAGGAGCGACGCATCCTGCCAGCAGGCTTCAAGCCCGTGCAGGATTTCCCTGTAGGTACTAAAATCTACAAGGGTGCATGGATTGCGGTTCTTGCCGGACTGACCTGCGCCGTCGTCAAGGTGGCAAAGGTTCTCGCTGGCGGTACCACGACCAAGCCGCGTGTTGCGAAGGATGGTTACTTCCAGGTTGGCGACACGGTGATGGATCTCTCCAACGATGCCAAAACGACAACCATCAAGTCCATCGACACCAGCAACCCCGACTATGACGTTCTGACTCTCAATGCCGCTATCTCTACGCTGGCCGAGGGTCACTTCATCCAGGAGGCCATCGACTACGGCTACATCGACGCTGAGAGCACCGACGAGGGTGCCCTGCAGATTGTCGCATCTGAGCCAAGTGAGGGGCAGATTGCTCTCGCTTCTGTCACTCCGTATCTCGGAGAAAAGGAGCTTGCTGCCAATGACTATGTCAAGCTGCAGAAGGCCGCTCCGAAGTATGTGCCTAACTCGACCCTCGCAGAGGATGAAGAGTTCGTAAAGGAGCGTTACCCCGCTCTCTCTCCTGCGTATGACGCAGTACTCTTGAAAGACATTCTCCCGGCCTTCCCTGCTGAGTGGCTGATTGAGAATGGCTATGCGCTGAAATCAAATCCAAACATCAAAGTCATTGAGCAGTAACTATGGCAGAACTCAGTTCACTTTTTGGCGAACTCACTAAGAATGTGCAGATTCGCATCGACAAGGCTTCTGAGCTGCAGAAGCGTCTGTTTGACCAGGTGCTCTACACACGCTGGCTCGACTGGGACAGCCCCACTATCGGGCTTGACTTTGAGGAACTGGTAGGCAAGTACAACATCACCGTTGTTGCTCCTACCATCGGCATCGACTCCAAGGAGCCTATCTTGCAGACGGAAGGCATCGAGACGATCAAGAAGAGCGTGATGAACCACGCCCTGACTCTTCCGCTCTCGATGAAGGACTATCGTAAGATTCTCCAGATTCTCGACTCAAAGAGCATCAGCGACAAGCAGAAGACCCAGCAGCTGGTCAACATCATGTGGGGCAACGTCCAGACGGTGGTCAACTCCGTAGAGGGCAAGCTTGACATGATTTTCCTTGGTCTGCTGTCTAACCACGGCGTTTTCACCTTCGACGAGAACAACAACCCCGAAGGCCCCATCCGTGGAGGCATCAGCATGAACTTCCCGCAGGCTAACCTCGCCACCGCCAAGACGCAGTGGACGGAAGAGAACATCGACACCGTTGACCCGATGGAAGACGTGTTCGAGCTGATTGACGCCGCCGAGGATAAGACCAGCCTCTCTAAGATTCTGTGTGCGCCCAGCCGTATCAGCTACATGTGCCGCACCAAGAAGATGAAGCAGATGATTTGGGGCACAGACAAGTCCTCGAAGATTGTCACCTTGAAGGACATCAACGAGTACATGCTGAGCAACGATTATCCCGTCTTCGAGAAGGTTCGCCGCCGTCTGCGTGTTCAGAAGGGCCGTCAGTTCCTCGGTTACAATCCCTGGAACGAGAAGAACTTGGTAGGTATTCCAGAAGGTAAGCTTGGCACGGTCAAGAACGCCTACAGCGACAATGAGCTGAAACAGGAAAGCGACGTTGCCTACAGCAACTATGGCCGCATCCGCATCAGCCAGTGGAACGTTGGCGAGACCAAGGGCGACAACCACGGTGAGTTCACCAAGGCAGAATCCCTCTCTTTGCCCATCATTACGGAAGGACAGGATATTTATACCCTCAAAACCCAACTCTGATGGCAAGAACGAACTTGGAAGCACTCAGGGCAAAGTGCAAGCTGATATGCGACACCTGCTATGCCGACGATGACGCCCTTATTGACGTTCTGGAAGATGCAGGCATCACCCCAGGCGACAATGCCGTGCCTAATAACGTGGAAATCGTCAAGGCCGCTATCATTGTTGTAAAGGGATGGGTTGAGCATGCCCGCAGCGAGGGCGGCATCAACGTGAGCATAAACCGCGAGGCAGTGGATAAGAACATTCTCTTCTGGTGCCAGCGTTTTGGCCTGGATGCTTCCGAGTATCTCACTGATAGTATGACCGTGATACAGGACGGGTCTCAATTCTACTAACCATGCGTACCAACGGGACATTGACATACAGGATGAACGCTGCCGACGGGCAGTTTGACGATGACGGCCAGCCCATCATTGCCGAATCTGTCTGGAGTGAGCCAGTCCGTTGCTTCATCAAGACGAACACGCACGATAACAAAGGTGTAAGCGTAGGCGGGACTTTCACCCATGAGGCATACGAAGTGCTGATTGAGCGGATTCCCGACGGGTTAGACACCGATACCGTGCGCCTCGTAAGGGGAAACAAGGAGCTTGGCGAGTTCAAGGTGCAGGACATCCAGGACGTTTGCCTCGACAGAATCAAAATCATTGTCTGACATGCCAGTTAAATTGAAAACTCCATTATCCGAGTTCGACATGGCCATTGACGAGCTGACAAAGCGGGCTGAAAATGCCATCGTCAGCATCTTGACGGACGTGGGAACCCAGTGCATCATTGAGGCAAGGGAGCACCCCGGCTATATGGACCAGACTGGAAACCTCCGCTCTTCCATCGGATATGCGGTGGTCAAGGATGGCGAGATAGTTGGAATGAAGATGGTCGAGCAAGTGAAAGATGGCGGGCAAGGCACAAGGACTGGCGAAGCCTATCTCAAACGCCTTGCTTCGGATCATCCCAAGGGAATATGTCTCATTGTCGTGGCCGGAATGAACTATGCCGTATATGTTGAGGGTCGTGGAAAGAACGTGCTCTCTTCGTCTGAGCTTCTGGCCGAGCGCATTGTACCGCAGATGCTTGAACAATTAGGATTTATTGTAAGGAAGAAATGAGCAACATCAAGACCGGGACACAGATTGAAAAGGACTTCTACCACTTTGTCAAGGAAAGCCCCATTGCAGAAGCCATAGGCGGCTCTGTGCTGCGTGATGGTATGCGCAAGCGGAATGCCAAGACGGAGGATGCCGTGGTCATCTTCAATTCTGCCCTCGACGGCCAGATTCAAGACGGCTTCATCGTCATTAACGTGTTTGTCCCTAAGAAACCCTTCGGGAAGGACACAGAGCCCGTGAAGGACATCGGGCGCATCGATACGCTGGAGCAGGTCATCCGTGACTGGCTGGATTCCTTCAATGTTCCCGAATACCTTCTGCCGGAAGATGAGAGACCGACAATCCGCTCCCTCGAAGACCCTGCTACTCATGAGACGTACATCTATGTGAGAATCAAGTTTAGAAGATGTGCAGAATAATCACTTAAAATCGTAGAAAATCATGGCAACAAGAAAAGTATTAGGCTGGGGCAAGTGCCAAGTGAATGACCACGACGACATCGTGGAGAACTCAACCAGTCTTTCCGTTGAGGAAGGCCAGGAGCAGGTCGCCAACATTGAGGGCGGCGAGAGCGAAGGCCGCAAGAAGGCACCCGACAAGTACATTCTTACCTATAACCGCCGCATCGAGGATCCTACCGAGGTGGAGTGTGGTTTCACGGAAGAGTTCGGTGACGTGACCGTTACCCCCGAAAAGGTGGGTGCCGCTGGTGTTGAGCTGAAAGGCTGCTCTGAGCATGTGGCCGTCAAGTTTGACTCTACGGACGGTCTGGTAGCTGTTTACACCTACAAGACCAAGGGCCAGACTGATGCCAACGGCAAGCTGACGGACATCGACTTCTTCCAGAAGGAGAGCTCTTAAAGCCCTCGCCGACGGGTAATAGTCGGCTGACCCCGGTAGTTCAGTTGGTCAGAATTCTGCCTCATACAGCAGAGGTCACAGGTTCGAGTCCTGTCCGGGGAACTAATCAGAATCGGCAACATGAAGGATATTGTTTACAATCTCGAAGATGTCATAATTGGACGGCCACACCCTTTCACGCTTGGAGGCCGTCAATTCTATCTATACCCTGTTACGCTTGCTAAGATGTTCCTTTTGCATCGGCAGGTAGAGAGACTTGGCATCAACCGTGCATTGCTGAATACCAGTCCCTATGTTGAAGCCATGCGCCTTGCCAATCACAGCAGAGACGTATGCTGTCAGATTCTGGCCTATCACACCGCGCCTAACACCTATAACGACCTGTACGACATCGAGAAGTTCAACGAGCGAAAGGAATTCTTCATGAATGAAATGGAAAGTGAGGACATGGCCTCTCTGCTTATCAACCTTCTTTCAACAGACAAGACGGAGCAGTTCATCAAGCACCTTGGACTTGACAAGGAGCGTGAGCGTCTGGCAAAGGTCATGGAGATTAAGGATAAGAACGGTAGCGGTACCAATATCACTTTCAATGGCGTTAGCGTGATGGGTGCTTTTATACAGCCTCTCATGGAAATGGGATTCACAGATAACGAAATCCTGTTTGAAAAGGGATATACCTACCTTCGCTTACGTCTGGCCGACAAGGTTACTTCCATTTACCTTACGGAAGATGAACGCCAGAACGTGCCAACGTCTCTTGGTGGCGGTTTGTTGGATGCTAACGACCCCGAGGCATTCAAGGAATTGTCCGCGCTGATGGGAAAGTATGGGGTGAATGTGAAACAATAAATGAAAGAGCAAGATGTCCGAGTTAAACTATACCGTTACAGCCGATAATACTGGCTTCGTGGAAACGATGAATGACACGAAGAACCACATGCGCCAGACTACCCGTGAAATTGAGAAAAGCGGCATGACTATCGATGAGTTCACCAGCTCCATGCAGAAGCTGTTGGGTTCATTCGACAAGATGACCGCAGCCGTTGACAAGAACACACAGGCTCAGGAACAGGTGGCACAGGCTGGGAAGAAAGCTGCCGATGAAGAGAAGCGTGGAGCAGACAAGGCTACAGAGGCCATCCAAGGTACAACGGCTGCAACAAAGGAACTTGGCGAAGAGTTTGAACAGACGTCGGGAGTCATGTCACAGGGATTGGATAAACTGACAAAATACGCTGCCGGCTTCCTCACCCTACAGGCCGGAAAAGAGTTCATTCAGAAAGTGACAAGCATACGAGGTGAGTTCCAGAAACTGGAAGTGGCCTTCACTACTATGCTCGGTTCTGAGCAAAGGGCGCAGGAACTGATGCAGCAACTCACTCGTACTGCAGCCATCACTCCATTTGACCTAAAGGGCGTTGCAGATGGTGCCAAACAGCTTTTGGCATACGGTGTTGCAGCAGAGAATGTGAACGATACGCTGATTCACCTTGGCGACATAGCCGCAGGCCTCTCCATACCTCTTAATGACCTTGTAATGCTCTATGGTACCACCATGACACAGGGCCGCATGTTCACACAGGACTTGCGCCAGTTCATGGGACGTGGTATTCCTCTTGCTGACGAGTTGGCCAAGCAGTTCGGAGTGACTAAGGATAAGGTGGGCGAGTTGGTGACCGCTGGCAAGGTTGGTGCCGAAGAGTTCAACAAGGCCATTATGTCGATGTCCTCAGAGGGTGGAAAGTTCGCCGGACTGATGGAAGCTCAGTCACAGACTATTGCTGGTCAGATTTCCAACATTGAGGATGCCATCGATGTAATGTTCAACGAAATCGGCCAGGCTAACGAAGGTGTCATCAATGACGTGTTGGGTAGCGTTTCCACTCTCGTAGAGAACTACAAGAAAGTTGGTGCCGTTCTGATGGATGCCGTTGTAGCCATCGGACTTTACAAGACAGCCCTCATTACTGCACACGCTATCGAGAAAGCTTCCATTGCCATCAAGCAGGCTTTGGCTGTTCAAGAAGCCCTCCTGACTATGGAAGCAAAGAAACTTGCAGCAGCCCGTGGAATCAGCGTTGCAGCAGCTCGGGCAGAGCTTGGCAGTGTGAATGTATTGACGGTGGCCAAAATGCGCCTCATAGCAGCAACAAAGGCTCTGACGGCTGCTATGGCCGCTAACCCATATACTGCCGTAGCTGTTGCTATCGCTGCCGTGGCTTTCGGAGTCTATAAGCTGGCCACAGCAGAAAGCGTTGAGACAGCAGCACGTCGCAGGGCCAATGAGGAAATGCAGACGTTCGCTGACAAGCTGGAAGAGCAACAGAACAAAATCAAGAGCTACATTCAGACTCTGCAGGACGAGACGGCTACTGAGTACCAGAAAGCCGTTGCTTGGGAAATGCTTAACAAGGTGGCTCCAACCCTTACAGAGAAATACGACAAGGCAACCATTGCCACCCTCGACCTTGCAGAAGCCACCAAGGAGCTTAACGAACAGGCCGACAAGGCCAACTATGAGCATATCCGTAGTGAGGTGCAGAAGTGGAAGGAAACTATCGACCGCATCAAACAGAACATGCTCGACGATGCAAGGTACACAGGTGGCAAGAATGCCATCTTCAATCTGATGCAGCTCGAAGACGCAGAGACCCAGTTGGATCAGTACCTCAAAAAACTTGTTGAGATTGAGCGTATTCGCAAGAAGATTGCCGAAGACAACAAGCCTCTGGAAATCCGCATACAAGAGGCTAACGATAACATCAAGACGAAAGAGGCTGTCTATAGCTTCTATAAGCGTGCTGCCGACCTTGCCGGGGAATTGAAGAATGCCCACGATATTGCAGCTGGCGTTATCGCCAATAGTTCCATCCCTACCGATTACCAGGCCATTGCTGACGATACCAGGAAGAAATACGATGAACTTATTGCTGAGTTGGAGGCTGACGTGGAAGACCTCAGAACCAAGATAGCCGAAAGCCCTGCATCGTTGGAACTGGAGAAAGAACTGAAAGGCAAGGAACAGGCCCTTAATGACCTCCTGCAGATGAAGCGTCAATGGGATTGGTCAGGTGCTACTACCATTCCTCTTACATTCGTGACTAATTTCTCCCAAGTAGAGAAAGACCTACAGGATGCAAGAAACGGTAGGGGTATCAACACACAGGGAATGAGATTCGACGGCCCGACAGGAAGGATGGTTCCTGATGAAGCTACTGCTCCAGAGACTCACACCGCCGCACAATGGCGCAAGGATGCCTACAACAACTGGAAGAGTGCGCAAGCTGCCGTTGATTCATTCTGGCAGAAGAAAGAGACGATGGATAAGGCTACATTCGACAAGGAATACAAGAAATTGAAGGATGCAGCAGACCAGGCTAAAAAGGACTATGACAAGCTGAAATCCAGCAACGATTCCGAAGCCAAGAAGAACATCGAGCGCAAAAAGCAGCACCAGGAATACATTGCCCTCATTGCACAGCAGCGCAAGGAGCGAGAACGTGCGGAAAAGGATTTGGAGTATTCCACGACACAAGCCCGCATTGATGCCATGAACGAGGGCACATCTAAAACGCTGGCTCAGTTGAAACTCAACTTTGAGAAGCAGAAGACAGCCATTGAACGTGCATACGAAGACCTCAAACAACAGAAAATCGAAGAGGCAAAGAAAGAGTTCGAGGCAAACCCAGCTAACAAGAATAGGGTGTTTGACCCAAGCACGGTGAACACCAAATACTCAAAGGCAGAGACAGACAACTATCTTGATCAACTTGAAGCCAACGAGAAGGCCTACGAACGCTCATTGGCTGAGCAGCGCAAGTTACAGGAGCAAGCCCTTCGAGACTATATCAGAACGTATGGAAGCATACAGGATCAGAAAAAGGCCATATCCAAGGAATATGCCCAGAAGATAGCCGACGAAGAGGGGGAAATACAAAAACGTGCGTTAGAGGCTGAGCGTGACCGTCTGTTATCCGAGCTTGACTTCAAAGAGCTGCAACAATCTATTGACTGGGAATCTGTATTTGGCGACCTATCACGTCAATCTGTTTCTGCCCTTCATGAACTAAAGGCAAAGCTGAAACAAGCTCTTGACACGAAGGACATCACTGCTGAAAACGCCAAAGTCCTGTCTGAGAAGATTCTGGAGATAGAGAATACCATAACAGACAAAACGGATATTCTGGCCTCTATTCTTCCCGGACTCCGTGAGCGCAAGCGTCTGACAGAACAGGCAACCGCGGCAGAACAGCTCTATATGAACGCACTCAATAAAGAGGCTGAATCCATCAATAAGGTGCTGGATGACAAGAAGCAGATTCAAACACTTCTGAATAGCCAGGACATCAGGGACGCATTCGGTGAAAAGATAACCGTAGAACTGGAAGCCATCAGCGAGGAAAACAAAGAAAACCTTCTTTCCTCTCTCGAAAAGGGGTCTGACTTATACAATCAACTGCTCCAGTTATTTGAGAATCTGGCGGCTGACACCACCATACAAAACAGCAATCACCAGGCTACAGAACAGAGAAGAAACTATGCCCGGGAATTGAAAAGCAGCCTTGATAGCGGAAGCTTCAAACAGGTAATGGGCGACCTGTTCAACTTCGAGGGAATGGGATTCTCAGAAATTGCCTCTCTCGCTGCAACCAATGCGCAGAGCCTTGCTGAGTTCACGGATAAGATAGGATTGACAGGAACTGACTTCGGCGACGCTGTTCACGGCTTCGCAGATGGTGTGAACGGATTCAATAATGCCATCCAGTCTTTAGCCAGCGGTGACGTGTTCGGTGCTGTCAATGGGGTGCTGGACGGCTTTGCTGGTATCGGGCGCATGATAGACTCCATCGGTGGCGGTTTCCTCTTCGGTAACGATGACGAATACCAAGCAGCACTTGAAAAATGGGGCTGGCTCCTTGATACGTGGGAAGAAAACCTTCGATATGAAAAGGAACTGATGGAGAAAGCCTACGGTGGCAAGATACTGGAGCTTCAGCAGAAAACCATCGAAGACCTCAGAAAGACACAACAGGCAGCAGCCGATGTGTACAGGGGGTGGGCTGGAAGTGGTGCCGGATGGTTCAGCCACTCTAACGGATATAATGCCAACGAAGATGTTAATTGGGACTATCTGAGACAATATGACTACGGTTTATGGTCGCAGATGGATGGGAACATCGGAAACTTGTTCAACCTTGACTGGAAGAAGCTGGATGAATTGAAGCATAATTTGCCCCAGTTCTGGCAGACTCTTCACGGAGAGGCCCAAAAATACCTTGACCAGTACATTGAAGCAGGAAAGGCCATTGAGGAAACCATCGACAGCGTGAACGAGAAGATGAACACCATTTCCAAAGAGACTTTCTTTGACGATTTCCTCAACTCGTTGTACGAACTCGCTGACGGATCGGAAGAAGTATTTGACGATATAGCCAAATATTGGCAGCGGATGATAAACAGGATGGTCGTAAACAACTTTATTGCAGAGGGCATGGAAGAGGACATTGAGCGTGTTTATCTTTCTCTTGCCAATCTGAATAAGAGACGTGCCAACGGCCAAATTTCAGACGAGCAATACAAGAGAGAACTCGACGGAATTGTGAGTGCCTACAATGAAAACGTCCAGAGGGCACAGGATACCATGCAGCAGTTCGTTGACCTCGGCATCGTCAAACCTATAGAAGATGCTACTGAGGAAACGGTGCAGTATTTCTCCAATCTCCGTGACATGTGGCTATCAACCCTCATGGATATGGAAGCCGATACCGAATCATGGCAGCAGGAAATCACCAGAATAATGGTTGAGGACTTGATTAACAGCCTTGTATTAGGTGATGACTTCAATGCTTGGATGGAGAACTGGAGGGAACGCTATGCAGACGAGATAGCTCATGGTGGCGACACTGACCGTCTTAATTCCCTCATTGCAGAAATGGTAGCCAAGCGCAAGCAACTGGCCCAGCAGTCGAAAGACATCATGGACGATTTGGGCTATAGCGACTTCTTTAAGGATGAAGAAGACATCTTCGAGAGCTTGCACAGCGACTTCCTCGATGCCCTTATGGATATGAATACCGACGCAGAGGAATGGGGAAAGAAGATTGCCCAAACCCTTGCACGTCAGATTATCGAGCAGGAACTTCTTAACCAGGCATTTGACGGTTTGATTGATGAATGGAAGTCAGCCGTGGCCGATCTCGTACAGCACGACCTCGGTCATATCGGTGGTGACGAGCAGACGCTTGACATGCTGAAAGGCAAGATAGCCGAAATAGTTGAGAAATACAAAGAGCTGGCACCGTTGGCGCAAGAGTTTTTGGAAGGTTTAGGACTGATTGAGGAAGTCAAACCAGAATCTCCTTTCGATGACCTGCGTACACAGTTCTTGAACACACTTATGAGCATGGAGGGCGACGCAGAGGGCTTCCGTAAGGACTTGCAGAAGATTCTCACTCAGTCACTCATTGAAAAGTTCGTGCTCAATGACGATTTCGACAAGTATCTGGAAGAATGGAATGAGCGGTATATGGCCATCCTCAATGACGGCAACAAGAGCCAAGAGGAAATAGAGGCCGCTTTGGATGCCATGATAGAGGAACTTGTGCAGAAGCGCGAAATGACGCTGGAACAGGCCGAGAAACTCCGTGAGCGACTGAAAGAGGAAGATACCACCTTTAAGGATATGAAGGAAAACTGGACTTCCGCTTTGCTCGACATGGAAATGACGGCTGAGAGCTTTGCTGAGAGCGTGCGCCAGATAATGGCTGAGAAAATCATTAACCAGTTCCTTCTCGGTTCCTCATTCCAGAGGTTCCTCGACAGGTACCAGGACACCGTGAACACCATCATGGACGGCGAGGGTACGATGGACGAGAAGATTGCCGCCTTGCTCCCCATGGTTGACGAGTGGGTAGCCAAGTATGAGGAACTGGCACCGTTGGCAGAGCGTATCAGAGAGGCTTTCGGTATTGTGCCTAATGAGTTCGCAAGTGCTTTCGGCGACCTCAGAAACACGTTTGTCTCTGCCCTCATGGATATGGAGTCGGACGCTGACAGCTTCGCTCAGAACATCAGCAAGATTATGAGCCAGGCCTTCATTGACAAGTTCGTGCTTGGTGAGCAGTTTGACAGGCAAATGAAGGAGTGGCAGGAGCGTTACGCCAGCATCGTAAACGGTGAAATGTCCGAGGAAGAACGCGCCCGGCAGTTGAAGCAGTTGGCAGATGCCATTGCAGCAGCTAAAGAGGGCTATACGGAGCAGGCAAAGGCCATTCAAGACCTTTTCGGGCTTACCGTCTATGAGGATCAGGAAGCGACGATGAACACAAGCGAGAAGGCCACGTATGACCAATTCGAGACATTCCTTGGTATTGCCGTGGCCCAGCAGATGGCGACGCTGCAGGGTAACGAGGTACGCCTCCAGATACTTGCCACCCTGCAAGCCATGAGCGGTATCACTACTCCGGGCAGCGACACCGTGAAGGAGATTCGCACCATGCTCAACACCACTAATGAATATCTGCTTGCCATCAAGAAGGCGGCAGAGGGTATGTATAAGGACTTCGGGCTGAAGCTCGACACGTTGAACAGCAGAATTACAGAATTGATATAACTATGCCAGCAGGAGAATTGACAATAAACGGCAAGGATGCCTATACAACTTGGGGCCTCTCGCTCGAAGAGACGGGGCTTTCCAAGCTGATGACACCTGCCCCACATAAGGAGCCTGTTCAGAATAAGAACATGGCTATGAACGGCACAAAGATAGTAGGCGCTGTGAACCTAAAGGACGTTCGCACGGTATCGCTACCAGTACACATCACGGCCCCGAATAAGAGTACCTTCCTCAGTCGCTATGCCTCGTTCTGTGCGGAGCTTGACACCGGGCGGCTCGACATCAGTACCAAGTATGAGCCGGGCAAGGTGTACCACTTCATCTATGAGGACTGCCAGCAGTTCTCGGAGTTCATGCTTGAAATGGCCAAGTTCACGCTTTCGCTGACTGAGCCAGACCCTTCTAACCACTCAGCACAAGTATAGTCATGGCAACCTATCCGCAAGTATATGAGACGGCCATCAAGGAGAGCAACCTACAGAATGGCGGTTACATTCAGTTGGAATGGAACTCTACGGAGCACACCCCTCTGAATGCTGGTGAGGTGTGCCCCATCGACAGCGACTATATGCTGTTCTCGAAGCACTATCCAAGCCAGACATCGGCAAACGGTTTCCGCTACAGCCCCAAGTTCCAGCACAAGTTGACACAGCTCGGCTATCTGCCCCTGTATTTCAAGACACAGGACGCAGAGGGCGCAAACGTTGTACTCTCTACATTCCCATACAACGGTAACGCTGCCACCATTGCACAATACCTGGTTGCTTGCCTCAATGAGCACGGCGACCTCGGAACGTGGACGGTTGGCACTATCAGCGTGTCCGGCATCGTCTCCATCAGCTTCGATGGTGCCACCATCAAGAGCGGCGCACAGCAGATTGCAGACGCTTTCGATACGGAGTACTACTTCAACTATGCCGACCACACATTCAATCTCGGTGCCATCACTGAGGAAAACAACGGAGATGGGCCAGCCTACGAGCCTGGTACGCTTGTAACTGCCAGCGACGGCGGCATCCAGTACAACACATTCCGCATCCTCGGCGGCACAAAGAACATGGCAAAGCGGACACTCAGCGGCCAGAACGTAGCAGTAACGGAGCGTCTGATGCTCGATCCGACGGAATATCCCGGCAGTATCATTGGCAGCGGGAATCCTCGCATCATGAAAGACATTGTTTTTGATGATGTGTACCCGAGAATGGAATTGTATATGTACAACCTTCGGGAGCGTCGCTGCTATCTGTGCGATGACGAGGGCAACAGGATTCCAGACACCTACGTTAAGGACAGCGATAACAACATTGTCATTGACCCGCAGACAGGACTTCCGCAGGTAGCCACCTATAAGCAGTATTCCAAGTGGTATTTCCGCCTTGCATACTGGAATGGTACGCAGTTGGTCAACTATAACTTTGACCCAGACCTTATCATTGCTGACCTTCCCCTCTCGATGGTGTTCCAGCCCAACTATGCCGACGGTGCGCTGGATCAGCCTCTCATTGGCAGGGAGTTTGAGCTAACCTACTTCTCTGAGCAGACCAATGAGCATGGAGCGGACGATGTGAGCGACACACCGTTTGTCGCCAATGCCGGGGACTACCGCATCATCTTCTCTGTTCAAAGCGGAATGATTCTGCCCTCGACGAGCACAGAAATGATTTGCCCATACGCCACTCAGCAAATGAGCCGTCTGAGCAACATCGTTACCCTTACCAATGTGGCCCTCGATAGCATCTACAAACAGGCGGCACAGGCAGAGCTGAAGAAACGCGCTCTGGAGGCCACTACTGCTGAGACGAGAGACAAGAGCAGCTTCACCTACCTAACCTACGGCACACCTCCAACACTCGGAACCACTGCCGCTGGTGGCATCGTGACAAGTGTTCGCCAAGACCTCATTACAACTGAGGTGCAATATACGGTAGGCTACTACCAGAGCACGAAGGGGGCTATTGGCCGTCTGTCTGACAAGATAGAGTCAGCAAAGGGCAGCGGTGGCAAGGCTACCACTGGCGACGATGACAATCTGTATATCCATGGCGGCGTGTCATATAACAGCATCCCACTCATTTCAAAGCTGGTTGGCATTGGCAGTCTGCGTCTCGGTGTGGACGGTGTGCGTGATATGCTTGGCACTAAGGGCCTCCTTGCACTCATAGGCATCTTACTCTATGACGGCATCAAGGAAAGGCTCTCTACGAGCTTTGTAACGTGCGCCATCGGTGCCTACGACGGTAGCCCCCTCAATCCTTCCATCGTTTACAATAATAACGCATTGGTTGGCAACCTTGTGACACTTCCTGCATCCAACACCGACGAATATGCCGAACTGGTGCTATACTTCGAGGCCCTGCGCACGATCCTGGGAACGTATCAGTTCCGCATCTTCGGCAGCGTGGTAGATGGCAACACCTATAATATGTACGACCTCTGGTTGCACAAAGTGAGCTTGCCAAAGCTGAATGCGGCTGCTGGGTACAATGACGGTGCAGAGGTGTATATGTGGACTGGCACAGGCTGGGAAATGATACGCGAATATGTGCGCTCACTCATTGAGAACCTTGGTAACGAGATACGTCTTTTGGTGTATGGTGGAAACGGCTCTACGGGCCTACTTATGAAGGTCAACCAACTAACTGCGTTTGTAGAGAAGTTCATATTGGATGATAACGGCAATGTGATAGGCGTTAGTGGCAGTTCCCTCGTACTGACTGACAGCAGCGGCGTATTATCGACTAAGTTCATGTGGACGGATGACCAGGACGTAGAGCATGAGGTAACGGCCAGCATCGGAACATCTGTTTACTATGACCAGACATCGGGAACATACAAGGGCCGTCTCTTGCTCGATGGTGACAATGTGGCTATCAATGGCGAGTGCATCAGCATCACCAATAACGGAAGCCCTGTGGCTGTATTCACCAACGGGAAGCTGACGGCAAGCCTTATTGATGTGAACACACTGGCCGCAAGCCTTGTAGACACACAAGCCCTCAATGCAAAGTACGCCACCATCACATCATTGGAAGCACTTGCGGAAACCGTCGGAGAAATCAGCGCAGACGTTATAACCGTGAATGACGTGCTGACAGCCCCGGCATTCGTGACATCTGTCATAAGAGCAGTAGAGGGTGGCAACATCACCGTAGTCAACAGCAACAATCAAGAAACATTCAAGATAACCCAAACTGGCGATGTGACCGTCAGAGGAACGGTGAACGCGGACTCCGGCTACTTCAAAGGAGAGCTGCAAGGAGCCACAGGCACATTCTCCGGCTCCTTAACATCAAACGACAACAAGGTGCTTCTCACGTCCACTGGAGTTGACGGATGGGGGCTGTCCTACACATGGAGAGGCTTTGCAGTTTCCAATAATGGCTTCACAAGCGGCGACCTTGCCACCATCGGCGCAAGGCTCAACGCAGGAGGCTATGACTACGGAAGAATAGCCCTTGTAAAACGGCCTGCTGGAACATATTCATCAGACAGCCAAGAAATAAATATTATTCTCAGTGGCTATGATGGTTCTATAGAGGCTCAATCCATCAGCGCAAATGCCGGGAGCATAGGAAGGCTCAATGTAAACACTTGTCTAAGGCTGAATTCATCTATTACATATAGGACTTATTATAAGAAGAGCCTTACGGCAAACAGCACTATATATGATTTGTCCCCGAGTAATGGAAGCGTACAAATAATAAATTCCACAGCAGACGGTGGGGACCATAAAGCAGGTGTCATTCTTCCCCAGCTTGCCGATGTGTATTCCATGTTAGGATTACAGGCCGGCACGAATTTTTGCGTCCATTTCATTGTGTGCGCTGATTTGGGCTCTAATAATTTCTATGTGTATGGCAGGAATACTCAAAAGACATCAGATGACAAATACCCCTGGAATGACCTCAAATATCCGTTAATGACCCATTGGGACAACGGAAAATGGGAAAGACGGGAAATGGGCGCTGGCGATTCTATAGAGTTCCTGCTTATCTATGACAGCTCAAGAACTGCCAAGATAGACGACTTCGACACGAAATATACAGCAAGAATCATCAATACTCAAAATTAACAATATCCTATGAAGATAGTTATGTGTAAAAGGTTTCCGCCAAAGGGATATTCCGCTATGATGCTTGTCTGGTGGCTTCTCGTCAAGGAGGGCTACCAGATAACGCCACGCTTGCTGATTCACGAAGAGATTCACAGCAGACAGCAGAAGGAAATGCTGGTCGTGTTCTTCTTCCTCTGGTATGGTCTGGAGTTCATTGTCAGACTGATTCAGTACAGGAACTGGGATAAGGCATACCGTAATATATCATTCGAGCGCGAGGCATACGCCAACCAGGATAATACTGGCTATCTGTCAGAGCGCAGGAGATTCGCATGGATTCATTATTTAGTAACCAATTAAAATCAAAAGCAGTATGAAAATCAATTTCAGACAAGTTGTGGCTCCCATCAACTTTGAGGGACAGACAGCAACCTTTGACATTGCCAAGACATTAGGCAATGCCATGAAGTATAACGGTTCGGTGTTGCTCGACATCGGCTTTGAGGAACTGGCAAGCGAAATCTACCACTCAGAGGGAGCAGTGGAGATACCAGCTCAGTACGTCAAGGCACTTATTGCCGTAGTCCGCGAGAGCAACCTGTTAGCAACCGTCAAGCGTGAGGTAATCAAACAACTCAACTAATAATTTTTCAAGCAAAATGGCAACGATTTACAAAGGAACTGAGCTTAAGTTCAAGGTGGAACTTACAGCCAACGGCTTCTCGATGGCCGAAAATGATTTCGAGGTAGAAGTAAAGTCTGGAAAGACGAGTGTAACACTGGCCAAAGAAGACCTGATTGTGAATAGCGGCGACTACTACGGTATCGTTCCTACTGACACTCTGGCCCCCGGCGAGGTGAAACTTGTTGCTACTGCCCACATTCCCGACAGCGACGCTGACGACGGCGTTCGCAACGAGGTGGCCGTAACCAGTCTGTGTACTCTTGTAAAGCCGTAGGATATGAGCTGCCTGTTGATGAAAGCCACGCTGATAACTGCTGCCGTCGCCGTAGCCGGGTCTGTGACCCCTCCTGCGGTGTCGGTGGTAGCTACGCCTGTCACGGTGGAAACCACCGCTCAGAGCCTGGCATCAGCATCCGTGGCAACAGTGCTGCTAAACAGCCTGCGGATTTCCTGCAGCGTCGTTTCTGATGAAGAGCAAGGTGAATCTATCGAGAATGGGTTGGAGGTCAAGGCAACCCTCTTGAATGAGCCGCCAACCGTCGCTGCGGTACTGATGAACGAGACGCCCACCGTGGGCGTTACCCTCTTGAACAATGTCGGTGTGACAGCCGTGCGTGCAACGGAACCGCTGAATGTCAGTCTGTCCGAAGTCTGCATGGTTGGTGACGAAGAAATGACGGTGCTGTCTGCCAGTGACCAGCTTCTCTACTATGCCGACGGCGGATATGTAAGACTTAACCCAGAATAAACTACGAGATTATGCCTCCATTAAATCCTAAATTTCTGACCTATTCAAAGGCTCAGACACAGAAGCTTCTCGATGACGTGAACGGTCGCAGTTTCCTTGTTGACATCACAGAGGATGAATACGATGCGCTGACTGAGGCCCAAAAGAAGAATGGCAATCTCTATCTTATCAGAGAGGACGAATAGCCATGCAGCACAACGGCATTGAGACTACAGGAGCCCGCCACAATGGATTTACCATTGCCTACATCTGCCACATGGGGCAGGTTGTCTGGCGGGCCGTGAAAAGCTGTTTTGGCTCCGGCGGTTGGAACAACGATGCTGGTTGGGACAACGACGAGGGCTGGAACAATGGTTAGTAACCCTTTAATTTTGAAATATTATGGCTAAGAAAAGAAACAAACATCTGAGCTATAACGACATTCAGAGCATGGAAGAGGACTGGATGTGCGACGAGAACAACGGCAATAAGCAGTTTGCCGGGGAAAGCGTGCAGAAGTTCCTCAAAAAAGAGCTGAAAGCAAGTTATGGCTATTCTCGCGTACAGGACGGCTACATGCAGTTCTTCCGTACCGTCGAGGATGCTGATGCCTTCGACCAGGGCGACACTTCCAAGCTGTTGCACCAGGACGAGCTTTCGGGAAAGACGAACGTTGAGTTCCGCTTTCAGAACATGCCCTCTGGAAATGTGTACATCAACGGCAACAATCCCTATTACTTCCCTCTCTACGTTAAGAGTGTAGCGCAGTATTCCGATGGTACGGAAGAGCCTTTCGACACCAACATCAGCCTGGCTATACTGGTGAACCTTAACGGCAGCACTACGACTACTGAGCTTGGCACGTTCCCGGCCAACGAGACATTCAGAGTGAACATCACTCCCTATGTGGCCGACGGTGCCTCCTTCGTGTTCCTTGCCTACAATGAGGCTGGCAACAGACGAACCTCTGGCCGCTACAGCGTCATCCGTGCTACCCTCTCTCTGGGTACGCAGAATGATACTTGGTGGGGCACTGCTTTCAGACAGGGCGATGCGAACTGGAACATTCCCCTTGCCCTCAATGTGAATGTAGGCTGTGAGCTTCGCGCCACGCTGAGCAAGGGCGGCACTACCTATGTGTCTAAGACGGTTCCAAGCAGCGAGTTCAGCAGCAACTATGCGCTGAAGCTCAATCACCCCATCAGCACGGGCGGCGTGAGCGGTGTCTATCAGCTGCATCTTGAACTGGTGGCTACCGACGAGACCGTAAGCGGCATGGAGCCCGCGACGCTGGACTTCGACATCTTCTGTGTGTCCGCTGATGACACCAACTGCTACTTTGTGACAAACAATGTCGCCACTGAGTTGCAGAACTACACCAATAACAAGGTATTCGACTATGCCGTGTTTGTAGGATCGGGAAACCACACCCTTACCATCGAGGCAGAGACGGAAGGTGTAGCGGTGGCTTCTCCGAGTACCACGGCGGCAGTGAACGGAACCGTCAGCAGCTACTATCTGAATCTGGAGCTGGAGCGTGCCGACAATGCGGACTTCACCATCAACGTGACGGCTCGTATTGATGACGGTGCCGACGTGATGGACGAGGACTTCACCACCACCAACACCCTTGGCTATGCCGCAACCGCTGGTGCCACGCTTCTTGTCAAGGCCAATGGCCGCAGTAACAGCGAGGCAGACCGTGAGAAGCTGATTAACGTCCTCACAGGCGAGGAAGTGAAGCGTGTCGTGGATGGTGATACCCACTACCCGGAATGGACGAATATGACGTGGAGCTCCGTTGACGGCTACATGACAAAGAACGTAACAGACCGCAACGGCGACAGCGTGACGGTGGCCTTTATCCGACTGCTGAGCGGTGAGACGCTGGAAATCCCCATCACCCCGCTTGCCATGAGAGCCAGCGAGGGCCGAACCTTCGAGATTATGTTCCAGTGCCGTAACGTCATGAACTACGACACTCCAATCATCCAGTGTCTCGACGAGTCCGGCAATTCGTTTGTCGGCTTGAAGGTCACATCGAGCAAGGTAACGCTCTTGACCACCAACAGCCAGGATGAAGATACTCAGAGCAAGAACTTCGACCCAGACGACTTGATTCACCTCGCTATCGTCGTGAATCCCGCCTACACTGAGGCCGGACGTCAGTTCAATGCCTGCTTCATCTACATCAACGGCAACAAGCAGCGTGTGTTTGCCTACGACCGTGACATCAATGTGCTGTCAGAACTCCTTATCGGCTGTGCTGATGCAGACATTGATATTTACGGCATCCGTACCTACGACAACGCTCTGACCTCCGACGAGATTGTTACCAATGCCGTAAACTGGCAGATTTCGCTCTATGACAAGCAGTACATGAAGGAGCGGAACAACATCAAGCAGAACGGCAAGGTGGACTTCAACAAGGTACGCGCCCTGTGCAATACGTTCGTGTTCAAGGCTAACGATGGCAGCGGCAGTGTTCCTACGCTCGGATGGGGCAAGGATGACACCATCAGTGGCCGTCTGAAAACCTACTGGCGAGACGAGCCGACGTGGAACTCAGAGACGGATTGTGACCTGCAGGGACAGGGCACCTCGTCGATGGAGTATTTCCGCTGGAACTTCAAGTCTTCCCTCCCTTACGCCTGGGCCTTCGATGGCGGTACTCACCCGAGCATCAAGAAGTGGGCCGCCAAGAAGAACTTCGCTTCTTCGATGCAGTGCCACAAGATGGGCGGTACAGAGGCATACGACTATCTGGCCCGTGCTTGTGGAGCCGTGCCGCAGAATGCAGCACGTCAAGCTATCTGGCAATATCCGTTTGTGGGCTTTGCCGAGAAGGTGGAGAACGGCCAGAGCGTCTATGAGTTCATCGGCCTGTACACCGTAGGCCCTGACAAGGGAGATAAGGACACCTTCGGCTTCACGTCCGACTCTATTGCCATGGAAGGTCTCGACAATGACCGTCTCTCTACCAACTTCCGCGTTCCCTGGAATGACTCTACCGTAGCGCCAGACAGCAAGAACGAGAAGTATAACGTGTGCGGTGAAAAGGCTTGGGAAGATTCCATGAAGAATCCGACTGGCGTACTGAGCCGTTGGAAACCTGCATACAACCTCGTCTATGAGTGCTCACAGCTTATCAAGCCGTGGAAGGGCATCACCTTTGACGGTGACACCTACGCCGCCACGCTCGAAGGCCTGCTGTCATACGGAGAGGCTATTGCAGACATCGACACCAGCACCGATGAAGGAAAGGCACTCTACAAGGATGCCACCATGTATGAGTACTGGATTTCTGGCAGCTATGCCCTGTACCGCTACGATCCGCAAAGTGGTGAGTACGTGCAGAGCTACACCACCGCTGCAATCAACCTCTCGACGGCTCTTTGCGGCCACAATTACCAGGTTGGCACGGAGAACAGCGGAGGCCAGACGGTTCCCGTCTATCTCACTACTGAGCTGCTGGCCGCTGCCGCAGATGACGATGCCCGTAACGTTCTGCTGAAGAAAGCCCGTCTGAGCAAGTTCAAGGCAGAGGCTGGCAATCACTTCGACATCACCAACGCCTTCTTCCATCTGGCTTGGGTGGAGTTCAACGCCGCGACCGACAATCTGGCAAAGAACACCTATCCCTATCTGCTGGCCTGTTCTGATGACACAGACCGCATCCGCTGGCGTCAGGATGATGTCGATACGGTTTGGCCCATCGACAACCAGGGCAAGGATAAGAAGCCGTACTGCGTGGAACTGGAGGACAACTATTCGGACTATGGTCTGGCCTCCCTGTGGGTTTGGAACGGACGCTATTCTCAGTTCTGGTACACGTTGAAGGAAGCGTTTGCCACCGAATACGAGACGTTTGTCAGAGGTACGTTCTTCCAGGCACTCCACTACGGAAATGGCACGAACCTCTTGCAGCGTATCATGGCCTTCTTCCAGCACTTCTACTTCGACCGTGCGCAGGAATACTTCGGTGCAGCCCTCTACAATGCAGACAGCGTCTATTGCTATGAGCAAGCCTATCTGTATGAGGGAACCTATACCCACAAGGGTATTGCGCTGGAGCAAGCCCTTGGCGACCACTATTCGGCTGAGAAGTACTGGATTCGTATGCGTACCATTTACATGATGTCGAAGTATAAGGCCGACCTCTTCATGGCCGGACAGACAACGGACTGCTTCGCCACCCGTGTAGGTGAGGGCGTGAACACCTACAACATCACTCCGGCCATCTATATGTACCCTGTCGTGCAGAACGGAGAGCAGGCCATCCAAGGCCCCCGCTTCTGGCCCGGTAGCAATGTGCAGAGCTGGACTGCTGGCCCCATCACGACGGCTGGCGACCAGACTTTCCGCATTAACGGCATGAGCTATATCCGCGACATCGGCAACCTCTATCAGAACACGTTGAAGGAAAGCGTGTCTGTGGCCGGAAGCATGTTGCGCGTGCTGATGCTTGGCAACCATGAGGCCCAGGCAGAGGACATCAAATCTACCGTGACGGCTGTCACCATCGACAATGCAACGTCACTCCGTAAGATTGACCTCGGCAAGCTCGGTCTCTTGGCAGGAACCGTCAATCTCACATCGTGCATCAATGCCCGTGAGATATATGGCGGTGACACGGCCATTGCATCCCTGGTACTCAGCAATGGTGGCCCTCTGACTACCCTTGTACTCGGTGAGCGCATTACCACGCTCCAGCTTCTGGGTAAGCAGATGCTGACCACGCTGACCATTGGCAGCACTGATCGTCTGACATCGGTTGAAATGGCGAACTGCAACGCTTATACCATCAGCCGTGTCATGTCTATTCTCGCAGGTGTTCAGACATCACAGCTTACCAGTGTAAAGCTGGCGTTTGGTACCGTGAACACTCCAAGCGTGCTGACAGATGCGGATATTGCCGTTCTGCTTGCCATCAATGCCGCCAACATTGACACGAAGCAGTTCAGCGGCTACATCACCAAGTCAAGCGGAACCATCAGCGGAAGCACCTACGGACAACTGGAGGCAATGAACATCACCTATATTGGCGATGTCGATCCAGAAGTCAGCATCAGCAGCAATGACGTGACCATCACGGGCAATGCCTGTACCGTGTTCAGCGGTGAAAGTGCTACGTTCCTGGCAAGAGTGGTTCCAGCAGCTACGGGCACACCTCGTTTCCGCCTCTATAATGGCAATACCGCCATCGAGGAAGTGGGAGGTGTTGCTACCTACAATGGCGTGACGCTGAATTGCGCTACTGGTGTATTGGAAACGACCGTGACAAGCGTACCGTTCACGGTGAAGGTTTCTGCATACGTGGGAGCTGTTGAGTCATCGAAGGTGACGGTTACGGTTGATAAGACCGTCGTCATGGGTGGCTTCACCGTCAGCGGAACCAAGACCTACACGGCCTCTGGCGACAACACCCTGCAGCTGGTGCCCACCAATTCAGACTACACCGTAGGAGCTGCATCTATCGAAGCAGTCCTTACTTACGGAGGTGACAGCGCATCGGCTGACGAGTTCCTGCGCGTGACGGTGAACAGCCTGGCAGACCTTCAACTGAAAGCTGCCGTGCTTGGTATTCCGACGGCCACAAGGGAGTACACATTGCAGATAACGGTAACGGACGTTAAGAACAACGTATATACCCATAGCGAGACTCTGACGGTGCAGAGCATACCTATCAGCTCATTCGAGCTTTCGGGTGATGCCAGTGTCAGCGATACCGGCAATTATGCCTACACCATTGGCTCTATTCTGCCTGCAAACTACAATCGTGGCATAGCCTCTCTGTCTGCTTCCGTGTCATCACCAACGAGCGGAGCGGCAAGTGTTAGCGTCAATGGCACCACAGGAGTAACGCTTGCTGTCAGCGAAATGCCAAGTGCCACTGAGACGATTACCCTCACGGTAATTGCGACACTGGTAGGTGGTGGAAACGTGCAAGCCACCAAGTCCGTAGAGCTTAGAATAGGAGGTGCTGACTATGTGGATTTAGGTCTGCCATCTGGCTTGAAATGGGCCACGATGAACTTAGGTGCCAATGCTCCAGAAGAAGCAGGTCTCTATTTCTCATGGGGTAACGTTGAAGGACATGCCGCTGGTTCTGGCTACAACTTCAACAGCAGCACCTACAACTCAACGCCTGGTGGTGGTATCTCTGGATTGAGTCAGCATGACAGCTTCGGACAGGCTTATGATGCAGCACATGCCATCCTCGGCGGTAGCTGGCGTATGCCTACTGATGCTGAGTTCAAGGAGTTGTACGACAATACCGATTCTGAATGGACTACGCTCAATGGCGTGGCTGGCAGAAAGTTTATGAAGAAGTCGGATCATAGCGTCTTTATATTCTTTCCTGCCGCTGGCAGCTACGGTGGTACTTCGCTCGGCTATAGCGGGTCGTGCGGTTTCTATTGGTCGTCGTCGTGGTTCAATAGTTCCAGCGGGTTCTACTTGTACTTCGATAGTGGGAATGTCAATCCGCAGAACAACAACAATCGGTACTGTGGTTTCTCGGTTCGTGCTGTTCAGTAACTTGTCTGTTCCAAAACAGCACTAACCTCTCATTCATTCGGCCTGAGCCCCCGCCCTCCCCAAGAGGGCGAGGCCAGGTTGAAGGAATGAGATTAAGAAGTAGAAAGGTTAAACAAGTAATAATTAAAAAGTATGGCTAAGATTTCGGAAATATTGGAGATTGAGAAGAACAGAGAGGACGCGGCACAATGGAATATCATTCATCTTTTCAAGGAAGGTGGTTTCTATCGCGCCTACAACTGGAGTGCATGGCTCATTGTAGCGGTGGCCTACAATGACGAGGTTCGCAAGAACTCGTCGGACAGAAAGCCGTTAAATGTCTCTCGAAAGAAAACAAAGAACGGTGAAAACGACTTTGCATTTGTCGGGTTCCCCTTGAAGTCGCTTGAAAAGTTCATTCCGAACAACACAGGTTTCACGCCTGTTAATGATACGCAGATTGATATTTCGATTGAACTTCCGGCCACTGATACGGAGATTTCCTTTGAAATGCTGGCACAGGCTTTTGAGGAATGGAAGCAGACTTTCCCCATTGCTGATGACAAGCCGAAGAAAGACCGTGAATATTCCTACGAGGGTACACCAGGGCCTCACAGCATAACAGCCGTGATGTCACAGGTGCTATCATTCCCATTGGAATCAAAAACACCGATGGAGGCGATGGCGTTCATAAGCACCTTAAAGCAGCAGTTGGCCGCACTCATTTGATAAACTTCCACTCATAAATATTCAGAACAGATATACAGACAAGTTCATAGGTTGCCCGTCCTGCGACCGTAGGCCGTGGGAAAAACAAAAGATGCTCGATGGCTTTGACTACAATTCCTTCCTTCATCGTGATAGGTGGCAATCGATTAAACGGATTCTTTCCTGCCGCTGGCAACTACAATGGAACTTCGCTCAACTATAGCGGGTCGTACGGTTACTATTGGTCATCGTCGTGGTACAATAGTTCCAACGGGTACAACTTGAACTTCAATAGTGGGAATGTCAATCCGCAGAACAACAACAATCGGTACTATGGTTTCTCGGTTCGTGCTGTTCAGCACTCGTTTAGTATAAACAACAAGGGAATATGGGATATAAACTGACCAGACAGGATTTGACAAGGGACTTGTATATTGCCTTCTACGATGCAAGAAGGCATAAGGCCAATATGTCATACGTGGCACGTTTCGAGCGCGACCTTCACAGGAACATCGAGCATCTGTGCGACTCCCTTATAACAAGGTCATACCAGCCCAAGCCTTCCAAATGCTTCATTATTGAATATCCGAAAAAGAGGGAAGTTTTCGCTGCTCAATTTATCGACAGGGTGGTTCATCACCTGTACTTTAACTATACGCATGAACTTTTTGAGCGCACGTTCATACAGGACACATATAGCTGCATCAAGGAGAGAGGCACACACTATGGAATCAACAGACTGGCATCACACATTCGCCAAGAGAGTTGCAACTATCAGCATCCATGCTATATTCTGAAGCTTGACATCAGGGGCTACTTCATGCACATCAAGAGGGAGAGATTGCAGGAGATAGCAAGTAACAGCCTAAGAGCTATGCAGACTCACAGAATCAGCAAGGGAAGGCCAGAGACATGGGAAGAAGTCATAGACATTGATTTCCTGCTATGGCTCACGAAGGAGATTATCTTGCTTGATCCGAAGACTAATTGTGAGCTGGTAGGCTCAAAGGACAACTGGAACGGACTCGATAGGAACAAAAGCCTGTTCTTTACTGAGGAAGGATGCGGATTGCCAATAGGTAATCTCACCAGTCAGCTTTTCAGCAATGTATATCTCAACGTGTTTGACCAGTACATGAAGCGGGAGCTGCATTGCAGACACTATGGCCGATATGTTGATGATGCCTACATCGTCAGTTGTGACAAGGAATGGATGCTGTCTCTGGTTCCAGAGATACGTCGGTTCCTCAAAGAATCATTATGCCTGGAGCTTCACATGGGGAAGCTGAGCGTATGTCAATCCAATAGTGGTGTAGAGTTCCTTGGCTCATTCGTTAAGCCTTACAGAAACTATGTGTCTAACCAGTCGCTGCGTAGAGTGAAATCAAACATCGGGAAGATAGATTTTACAGACCATGAGAAAGTATTCCGCACGGTCAATTCCTATCTTGGAATGTTCGTCCACTATTCATCGTTCAATCTGCGTAAGGAGCTGTTCTTGAAACAGAAGTACATAGATGTCGCCAAATTCGATTCCGATATGACGAAAATGGATAAAAGAACTATTAAAAGAAGAAAATTATGAAAATTTATGGATTACTATCAGACTTCGCTCCTGTAAGACAGGACGCAAGCAGAATCGTCATCAGTTTTGACCTTCAGCGCGTCGATGACGAGCATTGCACATGGCATGAGGTATGTTTCTACAAGAAGCAGAATCCTTCTCTGAGTAACGAACAGATAAAGGCTACCATCATTGCCTATATCAATGATTGTATCAAGAAGAACATTACAGAGGGCTTCGTCTGGAACGGAATCAAGGTTCCTCTCTCCACGACTGACCAGACGAACTACAAGAGGGTGCTCGACCTCGCCTCTCAGACGAAATCGGCCAACCTTCCCTGTGATTTCTGGTTTGGTACGTCTGATGAACCCGTGAAGCAGACATTCGAGAACGTGGCCGACCTGCGCCAGTTCTGGTTAGCTGCAGATGCGCACATCAACAAGTGCATTGCCGAGGGCAAGGAGTTCAAGGCAAGCTTTGACTGGAGTCCTTACAAAATCTAAAGCCCAATGACCATGACTGATCTGTTCAAAGGTACGGAAGTAATGATGATGATTGCCGTCATAGCAAACATCATCGTGTTCGTGGCCATGATGGTTGACCTTGCTTCTGGAATGTATAAGGCATGGTACCGGGGAGAGAAGAAACGGAGTGACAAGCTAAAGCGTACAGGCTTCAAGTTCGTGCTCTATCAAGGCTCCCTGCTCATAGCCACATGTGTTGACTTGCTCATTCACTTCTCTAAGCTCTATCAGTGGTTCGGATGGGACTTGGTTTTCGGACTTCCGCTAATCACCATCGGAATGGGTATCTTCTGGTGCGTGGTGGAGTTCCTGTCTGTCCGAGAGAAAGCAGACGAGAAGATTCACTCTGAGATTGCACGGGCTGAAAGGCTGGCAAAACAGATGCTAACCAAAGAGGAACTGATTGAGGTTCTTTCTGAGGCCCTGCGAAAGTCTGTGTTGAAAGATAACATCGGAACAACAACAATCAAAGAATCATGAAAAAGAAAGTGCTAATCATTATCGGCTTTGCCCATCTGCTTACCACACCAGGCAAAAGGTCGCCCGACGGAAAATTCCGCGAGGCTATCTACAGCCGTGAGGTGGGCCGGGAAATCAAGGCCAAGTTGGAGGCTGCAGGGTACACCGTTGTCTTTGACTATGACGGTGACAAGTTGCCTAAGACCATGCAGACACCGATGGCCAAGCTGGAACAGCAGCGGGAACTGGCCCTGCGTGTTGCCAACGTCAACGAGTTCTGCAAGCAGTACGGCAAGGAGAACTGCATCTATGTGAGCATCCATGTGAACGGTATCGGAAACGATGGCAAGTGGCATGATGCTCGTGGATGGTGTGTCTTTACGTCGCCGGGCAGAACCAAGGCTGACGACCTCGCAACCTGTCTCTGGAACCGGGCAGACAAGAATCTGCCTCACGTCCACAAGAACGCCATCCGTGCAGACTGGAGCGATAAGGATCCAGACTTCGAGGCGGCTCTGTACGTCCTGACCAAGACGGCTTGCCCGGCGGTTCTTACTGAGAACCTGTTCCAGGACAACAGGGAAGATGTGGCCTACCTCACATCAGACGAGGGCCGTCACGCCATCGAGAGGCTTCACGTAGAGGGAATCATTGACTATATTCAAAAGTACATGTCATGAAGAAGAGTATTGTTCCGCTCCTGCTGCTGGCATCCATATTGCTGAATGTGGTGCTGCTGAATCACGTATTCGGGCCAGAGCATGGAGAGGTGTCAATCGACACCACAACCGTTGTCAGCACGTTTGTTCCCGATTCTGCTGCCGACAGCAGCTTTGTTGAGAGTAGGGACTATAAAATCCCTGCTTCGGCTGTCAAAGCCCAAGGAAAGCCACGGAAACGGCCAAAAATCGGAAACAATCAGCTTGATTCTATTCCTGACACATGCAACATCGGGCCTGTAATTATTCCAGCGGACAGCGACAGCCTAATTGTCACGCTGCCGATAACGCAGAAGGTGTACAGCGATTCCACCTACACCGCCTACGTCAGCGGCTTTGATGCCAAGCTCGACAGCATTAAGGTGTTTAGCCAGATGGTCACCGTCACCAAGAAGGAACCGCCCCCGGCGCTCACTTTCGGAGTGCAGGCTGGCTACGGAATCACACCTGCAGGAATGCAGCCATACCTCGGTTTTGGAGTCCAATATAATTTTTCCCTCTCCAAAATTTGGCCGTTCAAAAAGAAATGACTACCTTTGCACCGTCTGATAATGTTTTAGGACATATCAGTATTGCGTGAGCCCCCGTGTCCTTCGTCAGACATGGGGGCTTTTGACACCCTCCGAAAGTGGTTTTTCTGCAATTTTGTTGCTGGATTGTTGCTCGACGAAAAACAAACACTACGCAAATGGCTTATAATCAGCACACTTACAGCGACTTAAATAATTTCTGCGTGGGAAAGTAGCGTTTCTGCATCGGAAAGTAGGACAATAACAAACGGTATCAGAAAAACCGCAAAAGAACTCAGAAAAGCCCCTAAAACGCTTGATTTCTTAAATATCGTTATAAATGCGGCTTTTTGAGTCCGTTTTATTCCGTTTGTCGTTTTTTTGTTGTTACTTTGTTGCGCGAAACATTTCAAGCAACAAAACAACAAAAGTATGACATCATCAGAACCTATCAGATTACGGAAGCGTCTGCTGAAGGATGGCAGACAGACACTTTACCTCGACCTCTACCACAACGGCAAGAGGGAGTATGAATATTTGAAGCTCTACCTCATTCCAGAAAAGAGCCGGGCAGACAAGGAAACCAACAAGCAGACAATGAAGCTGGCAGAAGCCATCAAGGCCAAGCGCATTGTGGACTATCAGAATGGCAAGTTTGGATTCCATCAGCAAGAGCATAACATCAGATTCTTCGACTACTACTCTGCCATGTGCGAGAAGCGCAAGGGTGCGCCGGAGTCACGGGGGAACTGGGGCAACTGGTACTCCTGCTATAAGCATCTGAAAATATATGAGAAGAACGAGGATATCACCTTCGATGACATAACGCCTGAGTGGGTGCAGGGATTCAAGGACTATCTGGAGAACGATGCCAAGGCGTGGTCGCCAAGGTATGAGCGCGAACTGGAGTACCACCCGCTATCCAGGAACTCCAAGCTGTCCTACTTCAACAAGCTTCGTGCGTGCATACATCAG
>Ga0310690_10001818_pt1 | contig 36912 bp, 55 predicted proteins | sample AusTroGonzalo_MG_2_FD_207661 | JGI IMG/M metagenome (GOLD analysis project Ga0310690, IMG submission 207661) | Bovine rumen microbial communities from tropical cattle in Woodstock, Queensland, Australia - Gonzalo_04 (v2) (version 2) | ecosystem: Host-associated > Mammals > Digestive system >...
AAGTTAAGTTCGTGTTCTTTTCTTTCCCAAGTTCTAACTGATGACATAAGTAGTAAAGGGCGGAAATGTGTTTCCACCCAATAAATTTAATAGCATTATATGGTAAATAGCGGGAGAACCGCATACGTATTGCAAGCGTTGAGGTTGGTGACACCGCCGCTGCTGGTAACACGCCACGCACTATACGAGTAGTTGCGGTAAGGAGAGCGAAGCCAAGTGGTTTGCTTGGAGGTAAGGTTGGAAACCTTAACCACTGTTCTATTTGCGTTAGCACTGTTGCTAATTTGTCCGCCATTAAGATATTTCCAATAATCAAACACTGTGCCTTCGTTGTTGTTAACACTACCTGCAATTTCTGTGCCACTTGGAACTACGAATTGAGCATAGACCTTATTGTTTGGTAAGGTTGCATTATCAATTTCATAGACACCATAAGCGACATCTTGTTCGATTAGTGCTAAATCGGTTGATTTTAACCAATCTTTGAAACCTTTTTTACCTTCAAACCACGAACCACTAATAGTATCGCCTAAATGGTCGGCAACAAACCAATCATCTCCGCTTGCATTTAACCACTTAAACAAGTTTGATTTATGGAAAATATTGCAACCATAACGAATTAAGTTAGCAGTTGATTTATTACCACTACCATATTGAGTGTTAGACCAAGCGTGTTTGAATACATAAACATTATTGGTTGATTTATATGTATCAATATCATCGCCATTTTGATAGTCAGTTCCAGCGGTTAATGGAGTAAATGTTTTATCGCCAATGCCTGTGCTTGTTGCGGTATAGTAATAAGTTCCTTCTTGGAAAGTTTCGCCACTTGCACATTCGACTTGTTCTCTTTGGTCAAAAGGAACGCTATCTGGTAAAGCATAAGCGAACTCAACTCTCGCACCTACGAATGTTTGTTCAACACCTTCAACTAATTTTGTATAGTTATCGACTTCTAAAATGTATAAAGGCATTGTGTATTCAGTGTTATTCGCAGGGTTTTTAATTACAATATCAACACTAAATTGGTTTGTTTCGCTTCTTACAAGTGCTAATCGTTTTGTTGCAATGTCAATGCCCTGTAAGGCAAGGAATTGTTTGACACCACTTAATGATGTAATATGTTCAGTTGAACTATAACGATATGTGAGTGTCGTTTCGTTTGTTAATGTGCCTTCGCTTGAACCACTAACGATTTCTGGTGCAAAGTAAGTAATTCCGCTAATCGTAAGACTATCGGTAAGTATTTTGACTTTGTATGTTTGATTAAGTGGAAGTGCAAAAGTCAATGTTGTTCCGTTATAAGTTCCTGTTGCGATAACTTGATCTTGTGCGTCCTTAACTTGAACACTAATTCCCGATAATGTTGTGCTATCGCCCACAGGTGCTAAACAATCGATTTTAAGATTTACAAAATTAACTTTTTTGTCTAATAATTGAGAAATATTGATTTGTTGCCAATGACTTGGATCAAATGTTTCGGCAGTAATGTCTTGCTTTGCTTGGTATAATTTTCCATCTTCAATTACTAAATCACCAGCACTATAATTTGAATTTTCGTTATATCCATCAGTAATAAATGTTTTAAGATAGTCAATAATTTTAGTTTCTGTTTCAGTTTTGGTATAGTAATTGCTTAAATTAATTTCAATATTGCCTTCACCTAAAATGCTTTGTCCGTTAATGGTTTTAATATTTTTACCACTAACTAATAAATCTTGTTTTTCATCTAACAAATCATCTGTTTCGCTTTTAGTATAAGCATCAGCCGTTCCACCATATTTTTTAATAAGTGCTTTAACTTCTTCTACGGTAATTGTATTAACAACACTTTTTTCGCCAGCACTTCGTTCAAAACCACCTAATCTTTCAGTTTGAACTACATACTCGCCTTTTGGTTGTTCTTCACTAACTCTTAAAGCTCTTTTTGTATCATTAACAACTGCTTTAATATTAGTTTGATTAACATTAGTGTTTTCTTCACTTTTGCTAATTTCTTTTGCTTCAGTTCCAACACTAACACTGCCAACGCCACTTTCGCCTTTAACAGTTTCAGTCGTGGATTCACTCACCTTATCTAAAACTCTTGCTTCGGTGCTAACTTGTGCTTGACCTTGTTCTTGTCCTTGATAGACATTGTTATCGTTATTATTTGGTTGCGAACCTAAAACTTGTGGATTAGTGCCAACATTTGCTTCACTTGTTCCACCACTAACATAAGTAGTTTCGTTTGATGATTCACTACCAACATTTAATTGTCTTGGTTCGTTTGCCATGTTTCGTTCCTCACTTTCTATTATGAATTAGAACTATAAGTGCATTTTTCGTATTCGTATAAAGCATTTGCTGGATCAAGGAAGATTTTATAACTTGAACCGGCTGCTAATGTATTATTACTACCAAATGTAATGGTGCTTGCTACAACAAAAATTCCATCATTAGTATAGAATACATCTGTTAATCTTATTGCTGTTGTGCTACTAACCTTTAACCAACCTTTATTGATAATGCGATTTAATGTTAATGTTAGTTTGCTAATATCACTTTCGCTTAAATCTTCCATATCACCATTTGGTAATAAACCAGCATTGACTACCAAGTGTTGTGTGTCAATATCACTTGTTAATGGAAACTCACTAACACTTAATGATTTGTTTTGTAAAACTGTTTTAAGAGAACCATTAACTAATGAAGATTCAATACCTTGTTCAATCTTTTCTGGTAATTCTTGTTCAAGTCTTTCAATATCGGCATCTTGTCTGTTATCGTTTTTCTTATCAAGCTCTTTGACTTCATTAACAGTTACAGTATTTGTAATGCTGCCTTTTGGTTCTTGATTTTCGATTGCTTTTTGCGAAGATTCACCTTTAACGAGTTCGGTGTTTTCGCCTGTAAGTTTGTAATTAAGTTCTTTTTCCATAGTTAGTTAAATTCCTTTCTTAATAACCACGAGGTGCTAAACGAATATAGTAATCGTTATAATATTTATCATCAAGAACATCCAGTAAACTATGAATTTCTTTGTGTTCTTCCTCTGTCCATTTTCTTCTGCCACCAGCAAATTGGGCATTTTCCCAACCTTGAATAAATCCCTCAATGGTTTCATCAATTTTTTCACTCTTTAATTGTTCATCTGTAAATCCATATTTTTCTTTAAGAGTTTTATAAGATTCATCAAATTGTTTGTTAATTTTCTGTGTGTATTCTTTTGAAGTGCCTTTTGGATAACCAATTTTATCTTGGATTCTTTCTTTAATAAGAGGCAAAGTTTCTTCACTGTAAAAACCATTCCAATCTTTCTTAAATTCTTCTACAATTTGGTCGGCACTAATGTTTGCTTGTTCGCCTTGTCTTTTTACTCTATCAAAATAATCACTAACATAATCATCTACGATTTGTTTATTTGTTGGACTTTCAAAAAATTCATCATAGGTGATAGATTTTGGTGAATCCTTTGCTTTGGTTTCACTATCAAATCCTGTATCTTCATCGATAACCTTATACATTAAACTTGATTCATTGAGTTCATTTGAAGAACGAGCTTTAATTTTTTCTAAAACCCTTTCTTTTGGAACACCTAAAATTCCACCAACCATTTCGGCATATTCGCCAACGGTTGTTTTATCGGTAACTGCCCATTCGTGATCTGCGAGTTCAACTTCGATATCTTCATCGCTTACTTCTTCAACAAAGGAGTTTTTCTTCTCTTTACTACGGAGAATTCCCATAATTTCTTCGCCTGTTCCAGAAGCAATTTTGTCTTGTTCTTCATCGGTAAAACTAACTAATTCGCCAATTCTATCCATAGCATTATTTGAGATATCAATAGCGGCATCATCGCCATCGTATTCCATTGCCTTTTCTACGATATCGTTAAGTTTTTTAACATCGTTTTCATCACTAAAATTAGGAATGCCATAAGACCTTTGGTAATCTTCATCAAAAATTTGACTATAATCATGTTTTTGTGGTGCGTTAAATTCTTTTTCTTCTTCTTTTAACGATTCTCTTTCTTTTGGATCATTAAAATCTTGCTCTTTTATAGCACCCACAAGTTTTCTTTCTGGTGTGTCTTTTCCAAATTCTTCATCTAATGTATCATCATCAGCACTTTTAATTACTTTCTCAAAAGTTAATTTCTCTTTCTCTTTTTGTTTATTACGCCATTTATCATCTTCGGCATCTATTGATTTTTCAAGTGAAGTAAAAGCTCTATCTACTTCTTCATCACTATAACTATCAACAGGATAACCTTCTTTAGCTAAAAATTTTCTCATTTTATCATAAGTTTGTTTCTTTCCTTCATGTGAAACGCCATCACCATCGGCATCTTTAACAACTTGTCCATTAGCACCGGTTAATGCTGGTTCATATTCACCATTAGCTTCGTTATAGTTTTGCATTCCACCAAGGAAGTTTAATTTTTTAGGCATAATTTTAATCTCCGTTTCGTAATTTCATTTATAGTTTATTATAAACAATTTATTTTTACAATTTATATGTTAATTCTAAATTCTTGAACAGCAAACCCAAAATGTTCGCATTCTTGCTTATATAACTTAATAATAACATTTGCTTTATTGTGATTTTTTAGTGCTTCAAGTTTATTTCCTTGAACTAACGCTAACCTTTCATTAGTTTTGTAATATCTAATTCTTCGTTCCATAGCACGCAAATAATCATTAACTTTACGCATTTTTTCAATATCAACGTGTTCGTATTGTTTTGGTGCAGATGATCCAGGTGTATAACTTTTCAAATAATGCCTACAATTAAACCCACAGATAATGTTGTTATTATAACCATATTTGTCCTTTTGTGCCATTATGTCGGTAAGTGAATAAACCCAATTGCCATCTACTTTTTCAACTCTAAAACCACTCATTGTTGCGTGTTTACTAATACTAACTAATTTACCTTGCCATTTTTCGCATCGTTTAGAACAGTCTGGGTGAGAAGAAATCCAGAATAAGTCATTACCACTTTTTCTACATTCTTCTAACATTTCCATTTGATGCGAATATCTGACATCTAACTCTGCTTTTTGCCATAAAGAAATGCCTTTTCTACCTGGTTCACTTGTAATAATTGTTTCTTTAGCAAAGTTTCCAATGTATTCATCAAGTTTTTTAGGATAACCTTGAACTCTAACACTTGCTTTTGCTTGTTCCCACATACGATATTTGATTTTATTTGATTTAATGTAGGTTGATAACTCTTGTGGAGTGCTTATTTTAGGCATTTTTACACCTATTCTTGCTTGATTTGATACAACGATAGATAAAATAGCACTAAACGAAACTAATGCCTTTGTATAATACTCTTTTACAAACTTGTTAGTTTTTGCTTTTAACCCATTTATGTAAGCATCTCGGTTAGGCAAGTCTTTCGGTATCTTTTTTTCAATTTCTTTTATGTAATTATCTAAAACTTTAATTAGTTCACACTTTGGTCTTAATGTCCAAAAATATTTTGTGATAATTTCTTTAATTTTTAGTTCAGCATGAGAAAAAATCGGCAAGTATTGACTTTGATAAGTGCCATCTAATGCCGATATATATTTAATTTCTTCTTTCGTTAATTTTTTCATTGATTAGTTTGTAGGAAAAGTAGTTCCTTCAATGTCTTTTGGTGGATTCGATTCTTCATTATTATCAAAATTACCATCACCCCAATTAAATTCGTTTTGTTGTTCTTGTTTCTTTTCTTTTTGGACTACTTTTGCCTTTTCAATTTTATCTTGTATTGCTTCTTCATCTAAATCTGGGTAAATAGTTCTAATAGCATCTTCAATATCAATTAAACCAGCATCAAGTTCTCTACTTACTCTATCAATTAAACGGTCTTTGTTAAGTAAAGACGGAGAAGCAAAATCAACTTTAATGTTTTGTGGAATTCCATAGAAATTTAATGTTTCTTCCAATAATTTATTCAAAGCATTTTTGAAGTATGCTCTTGTATGGTAAATAAACGCAATACTTAAATCATCTTCACTATCAACTTGTGTTGCTGTTTGTTGTTGTCCGCCACCAGCAAGGAATGAAGCTAAAATCTTTGGACTCATTCCCCACTTAACAGCAATAGACTTTAAGGCATTTTCTTTAACTGTTTGCCATTGTTCTGCTCTAATTTCAAATTGTTGGACTACAACACCTTGTTTTTGTGGATCAACTCCCGGGATTTGTTCGTATTTTGTATCACCAAACCCACGCATTACATCACTACCACCAGCTTTAATACCTGTTAAATCAGTTAAATTTAAGCTCTTTGGCAAATAGACTGTGCCTTTACCTAAATACATATCACGAATTAAATAACTTGCGGCAACTTCATATGTAATTAAATCATCTTGAATACCAACTATCATTGATTCACCAAAGTTTGTAGCATTTGGAACTGCTAAATCAATTTCACCATTAAGTAAGGCAACAACACCTAAATCTCTAAATGGCAACTTCTCTGGATTATCAATTCTAATTGTTGAGTAGTTAGATGTAATGAGTTTTCTAATATCGTAAGGAATTTGATCCCAAGGAATAGAACCTGTTTTCGTAAATGAAGGCATTGTGTTATTCATTGTTGAACCAAATACACGATGAACTTTATATTCTACCATTGGCACTTTTTCACCTACTTTATGTATTAGCTTCATTGTGCCATCTGGTTGCTTTTCAACTAACGCAAAATATTTATCTTTCTTTGTAATTGTGTGATAGAAACGATGTTCAACTAAAAAGAATTGTGATGTTTGTTTTCCTTTTCTTGTATCGGTATAACCACGAATTAAAAAAGTTGCTTCTTGAATTTCGTTTTTGAAGTCTGCTAAATAGAAACAATTATCTAATCTAACACCTTCCCACCAAATATCAGTATAGTTGCTAACATTTGCTTTAAGTAATGCAGTTCCTAAACCTAATGCGAAACCAACACCAGCATAAACTGCTTTAATGATATTTCCGTCATCATACCATTTTTGAACTCTTTTTAATGCTTGCTTTGTTGGTTCATCAAAAGTTTTTGCTGTTGGCTTAAATACCAACTTTTCACCAACTACTTGTTTTGTTAAACCTGTAATAAGTTTAGTTGCAATTCTTGTTGATAAAATGCCACTTGCTCCGTTTTGGTGAAGTGATGGAACATAACCATCTAACCACATAATTGCTTGTCTTAAATAACGCCAAGCATAATCACGATAAAATGCTGGAATAACTCCCAACCATAAACTTGAATTTGCAAAATTATATGTTTCATTGATTGCTAATGATAAACCTACTTGCCACGCACTAACACCAGCATTGCCTACTACATTTTCTACTGATATTGTTGGAGTAGAAGTTCCTGTTGGATCAGTATTAGCAACATTTTCAATTCCAAATTCTTCTGCTGATGCTTGTTCCACATTTTCTGCCATAACGGAATCTCCTTATAGTTAATTTAATTTTTTGTTATTTTGAACTTCTTTTTGTAAATCTGCGACAATTTCATCTGTTGCTTTAACAATTTCAGTCACACCCATTTGCTTTAAGATAATCATAAGAAGTTTTTGAATATCAATTAAGCTATCTCTAATGTCTTTTAAGTAAGAACCACCAACTGTTAAATGTCTAAACAATAATTGTATAATGTTTGCTTGACCTAATTGTCTATAATCAATTTCACCTTTGACTAACTTAATGTCTTTGTCTTTGATAACAATAGGCAAACCTGCTAACTCACACATTTCATTAAACTTTTTAATATCGGCATCATTGACACCAATTTCTTCAAGTGCTTTTTGTTTAAGTAAGTTTTTAGCTTCCTTTTTTTCTTCTTTTGTTAAACCTTCAACTTTTTTCTCATCCATGATTTTTATTTCCTTTCCTGGTTTCTACTTTTTTAAGATATCACAAATTAAGTTATTTGTCATATTTTTTGACTTTAGTATATTGAAGAATTGTATATTTTCTTGGTTTCCATACCAGAATAAATCACCATAAGTAAACGCATCACTAACATCGTTTGGAATAATTGGATCATAACCTGTTTCTTTTTCGTTCCAAATCAAATTGGTTAATTGTTCGGCAAGCAAATTGATCTTTCTTTCAACCCATTTGTTAGTGTGATAATTATAATAACCACCATAATCAACAATAACAACATTATCGTTTTGAATTGAACTTTGAACTGTGCCTACCATTTCAAATATTGATGCTTTTTTTACAGGTTGCACATCTACTCTATCACCAAAGAAAAATCTACATTCTTGTATTAAATCTGGTGCTGCACTATCAATAATCATCCAAATAGGCAAGCACGGTGCGTTCGGGTGTTCTCTTCGTTCTCTTGGTGAAACTAAATTATATCTTCTACATAAATCTTCTAACCATTTGCTTAAATTATTTTGCACTAACTGATGATAACCAATAACGCCATCTTCTAACGGATTATGATAAAAAATAGGTGCAATTGCTACTTGTCCGTTTGATAACAATAATAATGGCACAAATGCAGTGGCATCGTGAGTGACTGCTCCGTCACCACCAATAACACAACCTACAACTCTTAAACCTTTTTCTCTACATAAATCAAATTGTTGAGATGTAATTATATGTCTATCTTCGGCAAACATTGGGTAAACTGAACCCATAGCACCTGTTGGAATACCACCATACATATAATCGTAATATGCTTTGTTAGAATATTTGTATTTCAAAATATCTTTAATTTCTCTATCGCTTAAATATGGTAAAACATCTTCGTAAGTTGTATGTATAACACAAGTATCTGTGTCTTTTTTCTTTTCTTCACACCAAACATTGATCCAGTGAAATTTTTGTGCTGGAGGGTTAAATATAATAACTACTTTGCAATCTTCACCAAATCTTCTTCTTAACGATGCTAATGCCTGGTCTAAATGTTCTCTTGACCTTAATTCTTGTGTTTCTTCAAGAATAACCAAACCTACCTTATGCTTTGGGTGAAAACCTTTAGTTCTATCTATTGAACCACCGATACCCATGAAATAAATTGTTGATTGAGTTTTCTTTCTTACAATTCTTAATGGTGATTTACGATAAATGAATTCACCTTCAAATGCCGGGATAGATTCTAATGCTTCACTTACATCGTTATAAACTGAATCGGCAATACTACCATAACTTGCTCTTGCTATCAATATATCTTCATTTGGTTTTATTGCTGTTTGTATGCCGCTTAATGTAGCTGACTGTTTAGATTTACCACTTGTTCTACCACCAGATAAAATAAAGTCTAAAAAATCACTTGTAAATAGTGGCTCAAATGCTTGTGCTATTTCAATTTGAGTATTAGGCATCTTGCTTTATATATCTGCTTTCTTTTACTTCGTTCTCAATTCGTTCTAATCGAGCTTTTTGTTCTTCTGTCTTTGAATTGATAAATACAACTTCTATTGGTTTAACATCAACAGGTTCGTTATTTTGTTCAAGTGCTTTAAGCTGTAATCTCTTTAATTTGAAATTAGCAACCTTTTCTAATCGTTCCATTTCATCATTAAGTAATGTGGAAGCAGTTAAACCGGAACATTTTGTTTGTGCTTTTTGTTCAAGCAATCTCTCTATTTGATCCAAAGATAAAGATTCAATAGGAATTTCATCAACAATTTCTACTTTTGCTTTGTTTCTCTTTGTGGTTTTTAGTAATGATAAATCGGTTTTCATATATTTATTCAGTTTAATACTATGTGCATAAAGTTCGTAAGCACTATATATTATTTATTATACATTTTTAGTTCATTTTCCAAGTAATCTATTATATTTTCTTTTCCAATTATGGCAATTCTATTAACACATTTATTGTTATGATATTTTAATATATAAGTTCTAACACATAATGAATCATAAGTTGGATTATATTTCAAATGAGTATCAATAGCATAACCCTCATTATTTTTTCGTGCCTTTTGATTTAACTCTAACAATAATAATTTTTTTAATGTATCTAAACTTCTTCTCATAATACTTACATTATATAACATAAACGAAAAAGCAACCAATCATGGATTTGATCCGGGAAAATCGGTTGCCTTAATTATTATATTTAGTTTTATTTCGTTAAATCAACAAGTTTGTAATTTTCCTTTATGGCTTCGCTAACTGAACCTACTTGCCAAATTCTATCTGCTTTATTGCGATAGTTATTATATTTACCACCGATGATTTGAGCTGTTGTTTCATTAACACGAACTACCTTATCGCATTTAATAACCCAAATCTTTTTATCACTATAACTGATAATTGCCCAAAACTTATTCATATAACACTCAATAGATTTGTTTTCGGTGTTCTCGTTCATCTTTTGGTTAAATAATGGTGTTTCGCCATTTCTTTCCTGTTTCCATTTAAGGTTATTAAGATATTGATAGCGAGTTTCAAGTTTCTTTAATTCACTTTCTCTCCAAGCATCAAATTCTTCTTTGCTTTCAGCTAACTTAATAGAACCTTCGGCATTTTTGATAATTAACTTTTTTCCTTCTTCACAATTCCAATTTATATCTCTTACCATTTTGCCAAGTTTAGCACATTTATCATGTATCTTTGGATTAGTGTTGAGTGTAAATATAGGATTTCCGTCTTTCCATCTAACCTTTTCGCAGATTTCTTCTATTGTGAAGAACCTACCATATTCAAAGTTATCTTCCAAAAATTTCTTCAACAACCATTGTTCAGTAGTTAAACCCATTTTAATTCCCCCTTAATATTTAATATCTTTTAGTTAGTTCTCTTGGATCAATTTCCAATGCTTCTGCAAGTTTCTTAATAGATTTCATTGATGGTTTAACTTTGTTCGTTTCCCATCTGCTTAATACTACTTGACTAATGCCTAACTTTTCAGCTAATTCGCCTTGACTTAATGCGATTGCTATTCTTGACTGTTTAATCTTCCAACCTAAATCTTTCATTTTAATTATTCCTTTGCTATTTCTAAATCAAATTTAAGTTTCATTAACATTGTTTCTAATGCGACAACTAAACCATCGTAATAAAAAGTCATTGTCATACTATCTGCTTGTTTTGATTTTTGTCTATATTCCTCAATGCGTTCTTTAATGAACTCAATTTCTCTTTCAATAAGCTCTTTCAAGTTCATGTTGTTATTCCTCCTCAACTTCATAAACTACTGCAACCCCATCGTATAAACCATAAGAATATTGTGGGTATCGTTCTTCCATTAAAGAATATGCTTCTTCTTCGTTTTCAGCTTCAACTGTTCCAATTTCCCAACCATCAAATTCACACACAAACTTCTTCATTTTACTTGACCTCCTTAAAGTAAACTGTTTGATTTTGTAATCTTTCTCTAAATGCCTTTACTATTTCGTGGGCATCATCTTCCGTATATGCGATACAGATAAGTGCATCAACATATCTTCCAAATAAATTGATCGTTCTATAAATTTCGTATTTCATTTTTAGAACTCCTCCTTACACTTATAATTATACACATATAAAAGTGTATTACAATATCTAATTTAATTTTTTTATAACTTTTTTTTAACTTTTATATATTAAGAAGATATATGTGTGCGTGCGGGCGTTAGGCGTATTGTAAGTTATACCAAGATAAGTAAGTCATAGATTAGTGCGTATGTGCGTTTAGTTATACCAGAATAATTACTCATAGATATATATAACATATAGTTAGTTTAGTTAATAACTCAAAGTATAGGCGTGTGTGGATTACTTACCAAGTAAATACATAAGTATATAGTATCCCAAAGTATAGAATAATAAATACATAATATAAGTATGGTTATATCTACTAAAGTATCTATAACTGATTAAGTAAGTATTTCGGTATTATCTACTAAAGTATCTAATACCTATATACTAATAAATTATGTTTTATCTTACTAACCAAGAAATAAATACTTTGTTCCGTATGCGTGTGAGATTAGTTTAACCAACCTTTCACGATTTCTAATTGTTCGTAAATAAGTAACCACTTTTTACTTCCAGGTTTTTCTAAACTTAATTCGGTTTCACCCAACCTAATTACTTTCTTGATCCATTGTGTTGTTATCTTCTGTTCCTTTTTTGCCATTTTCTAATAACTCCTTGAATTCATTTTGCTTTTTAATATAGATTTCTTTGTAAAGTGGTAAATTACTTTCTCTTTCAGCTTTGTTTTTCGGTTTTCTAAAAACTTCTGGTAAATTCTTAATATTGTAGTCTAAATATTTATCAAAAAATTCTTTAATATCTTTAATTGCTTTTCCATAACCATAAGCAACACCATCACGATAACATTTGCCTGCTTGTCTTTGGTTAATATCTTCTTTTCCTTCATCTTGTCCACCAGAAGTAATGTTGTAGAGTTCATAACCTTGCTCTTGTGCTGCTTTGATAAATTCTCTTTCCTTTTGATCCAACTCATCTTCATTACAGTAATAGACATCAATTTTCCAACCATAAGGATTTGATGGATACCATAAACCACGAGTTTTAAGTGATATATCGATTCTTTGTGCAAAAGATAATAAATGTTGTGCGACACGATCAACTAATGATTTTGCTTGACCAATATAAGCATATTTTCTTTGAGTTCCGTCTTTAGTAGGAGGATTGATTCTTGTAAATACATAAATACCAGGTGTTTCGTTTATTCTTTTATCGTAAGCATAAAGATATTCGCAAACACGATTTAATCTTCTAACTTTGTCTAAATAAATTCTTTGTTTTAATGAACCCATTATTCAAATCCCCCTTTTTTCAAACATATTTTAGTTTCAATACCAAATGTCTTTTGTATCGTTTCTTTCATAATCTCTGGTTCGCTTGCTTCTTGTGATAAGTGCATCAAGTAAATTGTTTCAGTCCCATCTAAATTAAGTTGTTTTAGCATCTTTTTTGTATTGATTAAGCTCAAATGCGATACTGCTTGTCGCTTATATTTCAATTTTTTGCCATTTTCAGCCCCGTTAAGCAACGAAACTAACTTTCGGTAGGTATGATTACACTCAATCGCAATTCGCTTGTAATTTAAGTGTTTTATTTGTTCTTCTAATTCAAAGTAGTTTGTATCGTTAATGAATAGCATTGTTTCAAGTGTTATTGAATTGATAAATACGAAACCACAAGAATCTACATCGTGATAAGTTTTGAAACAATAAACTACTAACCAGTCAATTTTATAAGTTTTAGGTAATTCTTCCAAATATGGTTCAAATACCTTGATACCAAGTTTTTTTAATTGTTCTTTACAAATGGAATGGTCTTTGTGAGTGTGAGTAATCAAAGCACCTTGTATATCGTTAATAGATATATTTAGTTCAGTTAATTTTTCTCTTAACTTGCTAATTCTTAACCCACACTCAACTAACACACAACGATTATTATGTTTAAGTATGTAAGAATTTCCACTTGATCCAGAACCTAAACAAATAAATTCCATAACTATTTCACATCGTAGCCGATATTTTTAAGGAATTCGCCTGGACTAACTTCGCCATTTTCATCTTTTTGTAGTTCGTTTTCCTTAACATCAATAATTTCGGTTTCTTCTTTAACTTCGGTATCGGTATATTCTGGTTCGTTATTGTAAGGGTTATCTCTATATGTATCTTCTTCGCCATCTCCACCATAAACGATTTGGTCTTGCTTAATAGCTTCTTGTATCTCTGGTGTAGTAGGTAATTGCCCTAAAAGTTGTTTCATTACAGTTTTAGTTGCCATTTTTGTAAATGACTTTTCCCATACTGATTTATAACTTTGCGAATATTGATGCCCATGTTGTTCGCATTTTTCTTTGCTCCAATATAGTGAACCGATAAGCTCGCCATTGTTGTCTATCGCATAAGCATAATAACCAATAGGTTTAGCATCTAATGTTTTGTTTACATCTTCTTCAAACTCAACTGTAATAGTTCCTGTAATTCTATCACGATGTAATTTATCGCAATCTAATACTTCAACTGCATCAATTTGTTTGTATAAACCGCTTCTCATCGCAAGTTCTTTATAACCACGATAACCTAATTGTGCTTGAACATAATTGTTATAAGGCACAGGATAAATGCAATCTGGTCTTGTAAAACCATATCTAACTGAATGTATGCAATATTTAGCAAGTGAGATTTGGTCGCACTTATATAAGGTTGGTGATGTGCTTAATTCCAAAGCTGTTGTTGTTGCTTGTAATTTTTGCTTTTCGGTTAAGTGTAATGCTTCCATTAAAGTAGTGATTGTCTTGCTTCCTAAAACGGTAGCCATTGAATACTTTGGCTGTTCGGCATTATTCTCTTCTTTTTGGTCTTGCTTTTTGTAATTGTTGTAATTTGGCATTTCTTTTCCCTCCTATTATTTAATTAACGAAATGAGTTTTTTTACACTAACGCAATACAATTCTGCTATTGCCCTAATGTGCTTTTTGTTTGGTGTCTTTTTATCGTGTTCCCAGTGATAGATAGTTGCTGGATTAACCTTTAATTTAGTTGCGACTTCTTCAATGGTAAGTGATAAAAGTTCCCGTTCTTTTTTAATGAATTTTCCTAATGTTTGATCCATCTTTTTACCTCCTACAAATATCTTACAAAATATGAATACTAAAATCAAGCAAAAGTTAATATTAAGTTAAGAAAGTTAAAAATAATTATATTATTATATAAAATAAGGAATAAAAAATAAAATTAAATAAAAGTGTTTACAAATATAAGCAATTTTGTATAATTAAAGTAGGTCAAGGAGGATCAAAGATGAAATACATTAGAACGAAAGATGGAAGAATAGTGGCTATACCTAATAATAGCAAATTGGTTTTATATGATGATGAAAAATTGATTATCGATACTACTAAAAAAGGTCAAACTTGTGTTTATGGTTTTTTAGATAAACAAGCCGACACTATTGAAGAATTATTTGATGAAATTGTAATTTTTGGGCTATTTGATGTTCCTTATCTTTTACCAAAATGGCAACTTGAACATTATAAAACATTAGAACAATTTGGAGGAAATGTTAAAAGCAATAGAAAATATGAAATGTATGGTGCTATCTGGACAAACAAAGGTCTTATTTATGTAGCAAAAATGAATGAAAAAGGAGAATTAGAATTGTTATGAAATACGATATTTTAGGAATTATAGGTGTTGAGGTAGTTTTAACAATTATCAGTGTAGCAGGAATTGGTTGTTTTTTATTAGAGAGATATAATTACTTTGCTTTTACTTGTGGCGTTTCCTGTGCTGTCGCATTTATTTTATTTAATATTTTTGTTATATGGTTTTTAATAAGTTGTAAAAAGGAGAACAAAAATGAGTAAAGAATTAACACCATTAGAAGCATTAGAACAAAATCATAATTTTATTAAATCAAAAGCAAGTGCGACAGAAATGATAACACTTGGTAAAAATTATCAAATTATTGAAACCGCACTTAAAGATTACGAAAAATACAAAACTATTTATCCTCTTATGAAAGCAAAGTTAGACAAAGTAAGTGATGACAAACTTAAACTTAAAATGGTGTTGGAAATTATTAAAGAGAAAGGTATATTTCCACGAGCATTTCATAAAAGCAAAAATGCAGAAGAATATAATGATAGATTGCCGATTATAGATTTGCTTCAAAGTGGTTTTAGTGAATACACCCAAGAAGAATTTGACTTATTAAAGGAGGTTGTTAAAGAATATGTTTTATAGAAAATTAAAAGATTATATTTTATTCGAAGAAGGAGATGAAAAACATTGTGCTTCTCGCACTGTAATTTTTGGTGACTTAAATTCGCCAGATTGTGAATTTCATTTTCCTGATGCAAATGGAAATTATCATGTTTTCAATGGTGGAGGAAGAATTGTAACTAACGAATTAGAAGGTCTATATGATTATTATGTTAAAAGCATTTTTCCTTGTTATAGAATTGAAAAAAACAAAATTATTCCATACTTGGAAATTTATTTAGATTGGGAAGAATAAATTAATGAAAAAGAAAATTAAAGATTTGACATTAAATGAATTCTTCTCTATTTGTAAAAAATATAAAGGATGTTGCGGAATTCCTGAATGTCCATTGCATCAACTTAATATCGGGGAATGTCCTGCTACTGTTGATATAAATGATAGTTGCTTAGAAAAAGAGGTAGAAATAGATGAGTAAATCAATCTTATTAAGTATCAAACCAAAATATGTAGCCGACATACTAAACGGCAAAAAGACAATTGAGGTGCGAAAAGTATCGCCTAAATGCGACTTGCCTATTGATGTGTATATTTATTGCACAAATGACAATGATCTATTGTGTCAACTTGATAATGAGTGGAATACAATTAGGGTTGTTAGAGGTGCTAAATTAAAAAGTATTTGCAATGGTAGAGTTGTCGCAAAATTCACATTAAGAAAAGTTGAAGAAATATTTACTCCTTCTTATATAACCGAAGATGATAATGATTATTCTTGCGATATTGATGAATTATTAAAACAAAGTTGTCTTACCGAAGAAGAATTAACTAATTATATTGGGGAAGATAATTACCATTTTTTTACTTATCACATTGAAGATTTAGTTATTTTTGATAAACCGAAAGAGTTGAGTGAATTTAAGAAAAAGCATTATCCACAATATGCCGGAATGTCTAAAAACACAATTCATTACGAATTAGAGCCAATAATTAAAGCTCCACAATCATACTGTTTTATTGAGGTAAACGAATAATGCAACAAATGAGTATATTTGATGATGTAATTCCAAGATTTATGATTGATCGTAAGTTAAGGTTGATTACTTTATTCTCTGGTATTGGTTGCCAAGAACGAGGTTTGAAAGCATTTAATATTCCATTTGAAAGCTATAAAACTTGTGAATGGGCGGCAAACTCAATTATTGGGTTTAATGCAATTCATAATCACATTTACAAAAATAAAAATGTATTAGATAAAGAATTTGTTGCTAACGAACTTTATAAATTAGGTGTTTCAGTTGATTACAATAAACCAGCAACTTTGGATCAACTTAAAAGAATCGAAATAAATAAACTTAACTATATCTATGAATCTATTAAAGAAACTCACAATTTAGTTAATATTTGTAATGTTAAAGGCAAAGATTTAGAAATTGTTGAGAAAGACAAGTATTGTTATTGCTTAACATATAGCTTCCCATGTCAAGATTTGAGCAATGCCGGACTAAAAAAAGGCATTACAGAAGATAGTAGAAGTGGTATGTTGTTCCAGGTTGAAAGAATATTAGATGAATGTAAAGAATTAGGTTGCTTGCCTGATATTCTCATAATGGAAAATGTGCCTGACTTGGTAAATAAAAAGTTTATTAAAGATTTTCAAAGGTGGAGAGCTAAATTAGAACAAATTGGGTATTCAAACTTTGATGAAATTCTTAATGGTAAACACTTTGGAATAGCACAAAATCGTAAAAGAGAATTTATGGTTTCTATATTAGGTGAATACAATTACACAATGCCAAAACCTATTAAATTAAAGCATCATTTAGGCGATTTCTTAATGGATGATAGCAAAGTAGATAAAAAGTATTATTTAAGCGAAAAAATGCTAAATGGTATGAAACATACTAAATTTAATAGTTATAAATTAGAACATAGGTTGCAAGAGAGAGAGAGAGAGATCGATACTCTAACCACAGCAACCGGAAGTCGATGCCCACACTTGTTAGAAGTGCAGCAAGACAAAAAAACTCGTATTTAGGTGTATATGATATGAAAGAAAGTAATACATTTAGACCTACGATGGAAAGTAGAGTTCATTTAGATAGTAAAGTTAGTAAAACATTAACAACACGAAATGATAGTTGTTGTGTAATTATGGAGAAGAAAGATGAAGATTAAAAATGCAACAAAACAAGGTTATATTGAAGCAGAAGTCGGTGATGGCATCGACATTTCTTCTCGCATGGAATCGCATCGTGGCACAGCTCAAAAAGGTTTATCGCAAACACTAACTTGCCAAGGTGGTAATAATGTTGGGGTAGTTGTATTAGGTTTATACAACCATTCTAAAAGTGAACAATTTATGCAAGGCAGAGATAGATTCAAGGAAACAAAAGTAAGTGATTGCTTACTTGCAAGTGGTAATCAAGCCGGAGTTGTTTATGCAGAGAGAGAATCGAGTTTATGTATTAGGCGACTACACCCAGCTGAAACTTTGTTGCTCATGGGATTTACTATGGAAGATTACGAAAGTTTGGTTAAATGTGGTTTAAGTGATAGTGCTATATATCACGTTGCGGGAGATGGCTTAATTACTACAATATTTGGTTCTTTAATAAACAATATGTATAGAGAACTGAACTCACACAAACAAATAATTAACGATTATGTTGAAAAGGAGATTTTATGAAACTTGGTAGATTTGAATTAAACAATGTATATTTGGAAGATTCATATAAGGCAATAAAAGATATTCCAGACAAAAGTATTGATCTAATTATTACTGATCCACCATACGAAATTGTTGGTGGTGGTAGTGGTGGCTGTTTTGGAACAAGTAAAAGAGATTATCATGGTGAGTATAAAAAGTTAAGTTGTGAAGAACACAAACGAGAAGGTTTAAGAATCAATGCTAATGTAAATAAATTGAAAGAAAACTTGAATTGTATTTGTGCAGGTTTTGATTATTCATTATTGGATGAATTAGATAGAGTTATGAAATATATATATATATATATATATGGTGCAACAAAAATCAAATCAGTTCCTTAATGAAGCATTATGAAGATAAAGGTTGTAATGTTGATTTACTTGTATGGCATAAAACTAACCCAATACCAACTTGTAATAATAAATATTTAAGTGATTTAGAATATTGTGTATTTGCAAGAGAACCAGGAACTAAACTTTATGGATCATACGAAACAAAAAGCAAGATTTGGACAAGCAAAGCAAATGTAGAAGATAAAGCAGAGTTTGAGCATCCAACAATTAAACCACTTGAGCTTATAAAACAATATATTCTCAATAGTTCTAAACCAAATGATGTAATTATGGATGTCTTTCTTGGAAGTGGAACAACTTGTGTTGCCGCTAAAGAACTTGGCAGACAATTTATAGGGTTTGAGATAGATGAAAAATACTATAAAATTGCTAAAGATAGAATTAATGGTATCAACCAAAAAGGTGAAATGAACTTATTTTACCAAGAAGAATACGAACAACTTAATTTATTTGAGGGGGACAACAATGACTAACTATAAAGCATTTGACACTTGTATTAAAAAAAGAGTTAATCTTAACGAATTACTTACACTTATAGAAAAGGGTTACAGGAATCCACTTAAAAAGTATAATTTCTCAAAAAAACCAGAAAGAAAACTTACGAAAGATGAATTTCTTAACATTAAGGCATATTTATGAAATACGATACAACTCAATTAAAAAGACATCCACGTAGAAACAGAAAGCAAAATAAAGCCGTGAAAGATATGCTTTATCAACTTGACCTTATGTTTGGCGAAAACAATGCAGGTCTATTCTTGGCTATGATTTTAGATGGTCTTAACAAAATGATGAACGAAAAAACTCCAGATAAGTTCTTGTATTTAAGAACTATGGAAATCAAATTCAATGATTTCTATTCTGTAAAATGGGACTGCGATACGGGAGAATTCATAGAATGAGTAAAGCATACAAAAATATGGATTTAACTGAATTATCGGTTGAAAGAATAAGGTTAAAGTATATTTTACGAAATCATCCAAAACCAATAGAATATAAACAGGCAAAAGCAAGTTTAGAAACAGTTGAAAATCTAATGGCTAAATTAGTAGGAAGGACACTAAAAAATGAAAGTAAACAAAGTTAATTATACATTTGAAAAAGAAGATGAAACTAACTTCAAAGTGTGGTGTATTAAAAATCGTTTAAGAATTAAAGAAGTTGCCGCTAAACTTAATATAACTTATCCGTATTTGCACGATATTCTTAAAGGCAAAAGAAATGCGAGCGAAAAGTTAATTAAGCAAATGGCAAAACTCGGTTTCAATGTGGAGGTTAAGTAATTATGGCAAATCCTATTCAAAAAGTCAGTGAAGTAGGCGATGTTATCAGTAATGCGATATCGGTTGCTGCAAGTAAAAAAGAATACATATTAAAGCAAATAATAAATGGTGCTTTGGTATTTTTAATTCTTTTAGTTCTTGGTTGTTTAGACTTTGCAACATTAACATTTCATTTTGAGTATTTACTTCAAGCATCTTATTGGGGAACTGTTATTACTAAAACAATTGTTGGCTTATTAGCTTTCAATTTAGGTATTAACATTATGTGGGATTATGAACTTCAAAAAGACTTAATTCTCGCACTTGCTATTCGTAAATATAATTATTTAATTTTACAAAGAGAAAATGATTTTGAATATTATGTAGTTCATGTCTTTAACCCAGCAGAAAAGAAGAAAGCATATTTATCTCAAATTAACCACAAGATTTATTTGCTTAATAAAATTTCACGAAAAAAAGATAGATTGCTTTATTCAAGTGATTTACCAGAAAAACAAGAAGAAAAGAAAACTAATAAATATTGTATTCGTAGGGGAGAACTTGAAGCTCTTAAAACTGATGAATATATAGAGAAAAATCTTGCTTCATTAGTAGTTAGTTATCAAGAAGTAGATGCTACCGTATTTGAGTTAGAAATTGATGGATCACCTGTTGTTCGTGGTGTAAAAACTCGTGGTAATACTTCTGTTGGTAGAGCAAAAGCAACAAGCACAACCTTACTTTCAATGGTCTTATTCTCAATGTTTATTACTGTTATCGGTTTAGAATTTGATAAGAACGCATTAGTTGAAGAAATGGTATCGTTCTGGCATTATTTAGCAAAATGTGCTGCCGATGTATTCGTTGTCTTATGGCAATTATCTCGTGGTATGTTAAGAACACGAAAGATTATCAGTAGTGAACTCACACAACCTTATGCCGGAAGAAATAAAGTTTTAATCAATTACTTAAAATGGAGAACTGAACAAGGCAAAATGACAGAACAAGATTACTTAAAAGTTCTTACTAAATTAAAAGAAATTGATGCTTCACAAAGTAAAGTTGAAGATAACAACGATGATAATAAACCACAACCACAAGAAAAAGTGCTTGAACTTACACCAGAACAAGCAAGAGAGAAAGGGTTATTATGAAAACTTGGATTAAATCTCACAAAAAGCAACTCATTCAATTACTCATTGTATTAGCACTTGGTATTGCTATTAGTGGTATATTCTTACTAATCTTCAATCTAACAGGTGTTATCGAGCTTAAAGGTGGTGCTAAATTTAACGAAGAACTATTTAACGAACTTAAAGGAAAACCTATTTTATATATTGTATTTGTATTAGTAATGGCTATTAGTGGAACATTACTTTGTATGAATCCAATCGGTAGTGGAGTATTCGTTTGGTTAGGTATCGCATTATTTGGTGCTAATTGGAAGTGTTTTATCACAGTATTAAGTGGTTGTTTATTATCTTATGTAATGATAGATGCCATTGGTAGATTTGGTGGATCAAAGTTAATTATTAAGATATTTGGCAAAGAAGAATACGATAACGCAACTGAAATAATCAACGAAAAAGGTCTAATTTATGTTCCTATTTGTTATCTTCTTCCTTTGGCTCCAGATGATTTCATTTGCTTATGCGTTGGATCAATGAAGATGAAATGGTGGTTGCACATGATTTATGCTTTAATCGGCAAGTCAGTAGGCATCGCAACAGTTGTATTTGGAGTTTCAATTATTCCAAAAGAAATGTTTTTACCACTATCATTTGACAAGTTATATAATTACTTTGTTCTAATTGCTTGCTTAATTGTTTACATTACTTGTTTATTCAAGATAGCAAGAAGCATTGATAAAAAACTTACTAAAAAGTTAGAAGAAAAGAAAAAGGAGCAAGAAAATGATTAGCATTCCAATTTGGTTATTTGTATTATTCATTATTGCTTGTGTTCCTGTTGCTATGTCTGTGCTTCTAATAGTAATTGCTTATACAACTAACTTAATTGAACGAATTATTACAAAGTTTGAAAAATAGTGTTTCGGTCAGGGAAAGCCCGGCTTTTTCTTACATATTTATTACATTTGTGTAACTTTTATGTAAAAAAAGCACCATTACGATGCTTTTTCTTCTTCCTTAATGACTACTTTGATCTTCTGTTCTTTCTTGTAGTCATCGGCAACTATATCAACTTTTGCTTTTTTAATACCTTCTTCAAGTTCGGCAATTCTTGTTGTATCTTTATTTCTTTTAATTTCCATAATTAACGCACCAAGGAAACCGATAATAACATATAAGAGTATATAAGCAAGTTTTGTGATTAAATCGCCCATAAACCACAAGATTCCATCAATAGCAGCAAGTGTAATAAAGGCAGATAATAAATTCACTTTGAACTTATCTTTTGCGACTACTAATACACCGATAAATGTTGAAACTGCTAACATTACAAAGGTTGTGCTTGTTCGCCATGCTTCTGTTTTTACAAAGAATTCGTTAAAGTCCACAATTGATAAAACACAAAATGGAGCAACTACTGAACCAATTTCAAGACCGAATAAGGTTCTTTTTTGGTTTTTTAATGCTTTAAGTTCCTGTGTTGGAGTTAAGTTTTTTTCTTTCTTCATTGTTTTTACCCATTTTTAGCCCTATTCAGCGACTTTTTCTTCTTCGTTGGTTAATTGTTCCACCGATTTATTTTCATAATCTAAAATCGATTGTTTAATTTTTTTGTTATTTAATTTCCCAAGAGTGTCAAGAACGAATGTTTCAAAATCAATTTGATGAGCTTCTTTTGAATCTAACTCATTTCTAATTTCAGTTTTGAATTTCTTGTTTTCTTCTTTTGTATCTTTTTCATTATCATCAACTCTTTTTTCTACTGTATCGGCTCGTTGAGTAAGTGTTTTGAGTGTTTTTCTGCCAATACTCGTATGAGTAAAAATATACATTAAACAGATAAGAACAAAACATCCAATAAAAATAGCTGTTCCAACAGGTGTTTTACTAAATTCTATAAATTTATCACTCATTTTCACTTTCCTCGCTTTCTTCTTCGCCACGATCAACTGCGATTTGATGGTATAAATCTTTACAAGTTGCTTCAAGTTTCTCGCATCTTGATTCAAGTTTTTCGTTGTGTTCTTCAAGTTGCTTAATTCTATCAATTTGATGTTCAATTAAACTTTGATATTCTTTAAGTGTTTTTTTAGCTTCTTTTTCTAAATCTAAAAATTGCTTTGTTGATACATCACTTAAACTTTGAACTGCGATAACTTTATCATTTAATTTAATCACTAATGCTTTCATAGTTCTTACCTCTTTTTAATATTTTACAATATAATAAACAAAAATTATATTATCAATTGTTTCATAACTTTCAATTTCATATTTCTTTGCTTCTTCTTCACTAATAATCTTTTTATTAAATACATGAACCATTTTAAGTTCTTTGTGTGGTTCTTTCTTGTTAAAGATTAAAACTGCAATAAAAATTGCGACTATTGCGGTAAAGAAGATAAATATTGTTAAAAGTGCGAATAAGTTAAGCATTTGTTAATCTTCCCAATCTATGTTAGTAATAGCAATAGTTCCGTCACCTGTGACTTCAAATGTTATTAAATCAGGGTCATTTCCACTTGAATAAATACTTGCACTTGCTGGACTAATTCCACCACTCGTTGTTATATTTCCTGTGCTTGGGTCACCACCATAACCACAAATAGCAAGTGTGATATAACCACTTGAACAACTTAATGTATTTGGAGTAGGCGTTGCAACACGACTACCACTATCAAGTAATAATGTGCCAGTTGTGTCTTGCCCATCGTAAACTCTAAAATATTCTTTATTATTTGTATTTGATTCATTACTAATAGTTAATGTGACTGTATGTGAACTTGAAACTACATAACTCACACTATTAGAGAAATTACTATCTCTATAACCTGTGGCTCGTGCTTTAACTTTTACTTCGTGAGTTCCAGCACTTAATTGTAAAGTTGATAAGTCAAAAGTTTTAACATTTGGTTGTAAAGTAGCATTATTATTTAACCACACTAATAAATCAGGATTAGATACGTCACTACCACCAGTAATTGAAATTAAACGATATGCTTCATTTAACCAAGTATCAATATCTCCATTATAAACACTTGTTTGAAAATCGTATTTTATAATCGGGTCATTTCCAGTTGAAAACTCAAAACTGTTCCAAGATGAATTATTTGAAATAAAGTTTATAGAATATAAAACATCTTCATCAACAATTGGACTTTCATTTATTACCCACTTTGTATCAGTCAAGTCAGTTACATTTACCTGTGTAGCATTTGCTTCTAACCAACTAATTAAAGAACTATTTGTAACATCCGTTCCACCTGTGATTTTGATTATGCGGTAGGCTTGCGACACCCAAGTATTGTTTAGACTTGGATTTGTGGCAGTTCCACGATATACAGGAGGAATATTACCACCCGCTGGAGTTTCGTTTGAATATCCAATTCCATCGTAAGCATCGGTTAAATCTCTATTATCATCATCAACTATTAAGTGAGTATATGTATTACCATTGCTTGAAAAATTAAGGAGTATATCAATGTGACCGCCTTCTGCTATATTAAAATTTGGATTACTATTAAATACCCATATCGTATTTATTAAATTACTTACACTCATAAATGAACTCCTTTAGTCATCCCAATAAGTTACATATAAAGTTACATTAGCGTTTAATGTTATATTTTGACTTGTGTCCATACCTGTTCCATAATCACTTTCAGCAATTATGTCCGCTACATTTTGACTATTAAAATATATTCTTTGAACTACTGATGCACTACCACCATAACATCTAACTTTAATTTGATTAATACTTGTGATAGTTGTTCCCATTAACGCTTCATTTATAGGTATCCAAGTAACACCATCATCTAATGAATAATCCATATAGTGATATTCATTATAAACTATTGTTGTTTCGCTTCCATGTCCGTATTCATCACTTTTTACAAATGTAACTGAAAATCCTGTTAAATCTATCGTTTCTTCCAACACACCATCAACATAAATATCGTAATACTCGGCGTTTTCTACTTCTTCAATAACTATATTAGGATAGATGAAAGAAATAGTTGGAGTAGCAAGTTGTGGCATACTTGAATAAAGCAAAGTATCGCCAAGATAGATTTTGTCTATTTCTTGTTCGCCTAAATATGCTTTACTCAATGCTAAATTACCAATATTGATTTTCGCCATTATTCATTACTTCCTGTAATTAAATAAATATAACCACTATATTTTGTTGCTGGTTCGCTTGAAAGAACTACAAATTTTAATGAACCTGTATTTGCAGAAGTTGGAGCAGTTGTCATAAATTGAACTCCTAATGCAATAACACTTGTTAAGTCAATAATTGTATTCCCAGCAAATATAAAGGCATTATTTTCCCATACATAAGTTTGATAACCCTTTGTTAAATCGCTTGTATCAATAGGATACCAATAAATTTTGCCTTCTTCTCCTGTGCTTGCTAAAAAGTCAGCTAATTCAGGATAAGTAGTTGTATTAACTAAAACGATAATGTTTGCTTTTAATGTAGCAACTTCGCTTTTTGTTGCGTAAGTTTCGGAAGCAAATTCTTTTGTGACAACAACTTCTTCATCTATGCTAATTGATTTTAATGGACTAATATCGATGCCTATTCCTGGAGTGTATTGAGCTTGTTGTGAATTTATCAATTGAATAAGATTTCGATATTCGTATTCACTCATTAAGGCAACTTCATAATTTGATACGCCTTCGTTAATTGATAAGTAAAGAGTATATGTTGTTAAAACTTTGTCTGTTTCAGCATCTAACACTTGTAAATTGCATTTCACAACACCACTTAATGAAGTCACATCATCGGTAAGTAAAATCTTTCTACCATAATGATTATCAAATGATGTTGGAGAACTTGTGTGTATAACTACAACCTGTCCGTTAGGTAGTGTAAAGTTAGCAACTAAAAGAATATCACTTGAAGTATAACCCTCAAATGCGACTTCTAATGCGTTTACATTATTATTGCCTTGTTGTATAAATTCGGCAATTTGTTTGGATTTAATTGATCCATCAGTGTTAAATATTACATACATCATATCTTTTACCTCTTATTTTTAATTATAAATTACTTTGCTTATTAAATAAATTGATTTTATATTTTACGGTATCTACTTGTGAAAAATCTAACCGAAGCATTTTGTAATGCGTTTTCCTTTCTTCTATTGATTGCGATATAAATATTTCCATATTGATCTGCGATACACCAAGATTTATATTGTGATACATCGTATGTGTTCGCACTACCCGGTAATCTACATTCAATATAACCTGCTATCTTTGAACCAACATTATCAGTATAATTAACAACCCACGAAACAACATGAACATCAGTTTGACCTAATGTTACTAAATCATCTCTACCGTTAATTGAATTTTCTATCATTGAGAATGGAGTATTTGTAGCATATACATAGAAAATTTTACTTCTTGTTGTGTTTGGAATAATTCCGTTTTTGTTAATAAATTCATCACCAAAGAAAATTTCTTCATATTGGTATTGTGGAGTTCCTAATGAATCTATCGTTTTCTTCCAATAAGGCAAGAAATTAAGTGCATAGTTCAAATGGAAGATTTCGTTAGGTTTCTTGTAATAATAGAAAGTGGCAATTTTCATCGCTTCTGTTTGATTTACATCGTTATAGTCAAATTGTGGATATCTCCAAATTTCCCTTGAATCGTATTTGTTAAGGAAAAGGAATCTAATATCTACCACATTACTTGTTCCTTCATCATCAGTATATAACCATTCTTTAATAGCATATTCAACTTCATCGTCTGGTTGATATGCTTCAATTCTACTACCGGCTGCCATTGGATGTTCAAAGCCCATTTCAAAGCAAATTTGATTACCACACCCATAAGCAACAATTGGCATAAAAGTCCATTTTTCTTCTTTACCATGTGTAATTAAAACGGATGTATCCATTTCTGTTTTGTAATCATAAAAGTTAATACCTTGAACCGATGCTGTATAAGGACTGTTAAAAGTTTTCTCTAAAATAGCATTAAGTCCAATGTGATGTAAAGCAATATGAGAACCTATATTTTCATAATCAATTGTTGTATCATTTGTAAAATATAAAAATTCGTTAATATTTTCATAACCTTTACTTGTTATCTTTTCACTAATATCGTAAAAACGCTTTTCCTGATTAAGTTGAGTGAATTGAGCAAGTGCGTTATAGTTTCGTGTAAATGTAACATTAACAATTACTCTTTGTTTATTAGTTGAGAAAGTTGTTTGAATTTTATTTGCAATCCAAGTATTATCTAAATCATCAATAAATTTAGTTCCAAGTTTAATTTTGTCTTTGAATTTAGTAATAGGCAAAGTTATTGCTTGTTCTTCGTTTCCTAATTTCGCAATTAAACCTTGTAAATTGTTGCCTAAACGATTAAGAAGTGTTCCACTATTACCTTGTGCGACAATTGTTTCTCTTTCGCTCTTATTTGATGTGGATTCTTGACTAACTTTTCCATCTAAAATTGGATAGTAAGTAACATTAAATGGATAGTTTTGTTTATGACCTGTATATAAATTAGCATCTTTTGTTCCCATCTGTTGACCGATAGTTTCACCTAAATTCATATCAACACTACGAATACCTACCATATTAAGTAAAGCCCAACGAATAACATATTCTAAAACATCATTTGTTCCAGATTTGTTAATTCTTCCTGTGATACCTAAATAAATCTTATTATCACCTCTACTATAATAGAGTGTATTATTTTGATTTTGTTTGTAAGTTAAATTACCATTAACGATAGTTTTTCCATAAGCATAACCAAGTGGTAAATTTTTATATACATCACTTGAAAATACACTATCAGTTAAATCTATTTGAATTGGAGTATTTACATCTCCAAAAGCACTAATCGCCATATCAAAGAAAGTTCTATTATTGGCAATTATGTATTGGTTATTATCACTATAAATACCAAAAATTCCAGCAGCAAATTGTATATAAAATTGAAAAATAGTTCTATAATTTCCTTCTTTGAAAATTTTAATGCTTTCAATATAATCAATCGGTTTGCTTACATACCAATACCAATCGTTTGTTTCAGCAATTCCATATTTAGCATTAGATGGCAAACGATAAATATCTTTTGATGGAAAAGTAATTGGCTCACTTTTTTTACCATTTTGATAGAAAGAAGCGAGTTTATTTGTAAAGTTTTCTTCACTTAATGATACTTTTCTATCGGCTTGTTCCACTTCTTCTATTGTTTCTTGTGATAAATCATTTAAGAATTCACAACTAATATGTTTGTGATTATTTTCATCTTCATACATTACAGGAAAAGCATCAACAAAACTGTAAACTTTTGCGATAGCTTCATACAAATCTAAACCTGTAAAATCAAATTCTGGTGCTACAATACTATCTAAATCCACACCATTAACAACTGAATCTACAATATAATCTTGATATTCTAAATGAACTCCATTGTAATCTTTTGATGCTTGTCGAAGTAAAGTGTAAATTACATCGAGAAGTGAATATTTATAAGTTTCTAAATTAAGTTCAAAATTGATTAAACCAGCTAACAATGGCAAACTTAATTTTCTTCCAGCTCTTGTTACTGTTGAAGGCAAAAAGTTTTCCACATCATCAAGAACTGTGGCACTTTCCATTTTAAGATAAATTCTTGATTTGTTTTGTATCCAAGTTAATTGTGCTTGTGATAAAACATATTCGTTATCACTTGGACTATAATATTGAAAGTGTAAAGTATCAGTTGGATCATCAGCATTTACTAACCAAAAGTTTATGCTTGTAACATATTGATTAACAAATTTATATCTTGGATCAACAACACTTAAACCATATTTGGTAGCCATTGAACTTATAACATAATCATAATCTTGAAAAATATTAAGAATAGAAGTTAGCTTAAATGTTCCTTTTTTGATTTTTACATTACCTAAACTAAATGAATAGTTATTTGCTAAAAATGTATCTTCATTAGCGACATGATTAAATGTGCTAAATACACCATAATTGGTATAATGTCCATTTTCATCATATAAAACTCTATTCGCAAACAATGTTGCTTTTCTATACTTAAAATTAGCATTGTAAGGTTGAGTGAATTGCGAATTTCTTAAAGGAACATTACTAATTGAATGTGTTAATTGAGTAACTGTTAATTTATGAAGATATTTAACTACATTACTCTTTTTAGCGACTTCCACATCATCTCTTGAAATATCAAAATACCAAATAGAATTAGTTGTATCTTCTTCAATATAAAGTTTAGTATGTGGAAAAATAGAGTGTTTACAATCGTTCCACTCTAATTCTATCGTTCCAATATTGAAAGCACCTGCAAGTTCAGTAAATGTTGAGTTAGTATTGCAGAAGATTTCGTTATTCTTATTATTTAAGTAAAAATGTAAAGCCATATTAAACACCTATATTAAAGTCTTTTAAGATAGAATTACCAATAAGTCTATTTTGTTGCTCTATCTCTTTATTTTGCTTGTTAAATTGTGCGTTTTGATGAGCCACTGATAAAGCATACTGAATTGGATGTAAAATATTGTGAATATTTGTCTTAAAGTTATTCCACATAACATTATTTTTATAAATACCTGTATATTCTTGTTGATGTGCGAAACCTGTTGTAAGAACTTTATCTACAATTTTTCCAGCAACAATTACACCAGCAACAATAGGAAGTGCTTTTGTTAAGGCGGCAACACCTGTATTTATAACGCTACCATTCGCAACACTTTTAATTGTTTGGTATGCTTTTTTAGCTTTCGTGGCAAAACCGCCGCCATTTTCAGTTTTTGTGCTAAAAGGAGTGGTTTTGTTTCCACTTTCACCACCTATACCATGTAAATAAATATGATAATCTTGTGCCATCGTTAATCTCCAAATGTGAGTGTAAATGATAATGGACTACCAAGTTCCACGTTTTCGTTATAAGTCAAAATCACTTGATCGTAATCGTATGTATATTCTTTACCACCAAATGTATATACTTTTTGCAAAGTTACTTCTTCAATATCTTCTAAACTTTGTTCATTGTATAAATATAAAAATGCTTGCCAAAATTCGTTATCTCTAACATAAGCAACCACTGATTTATTAAAGTTAGTAATATTTGGAATATTGCGTGCGTATTTATCTTTACCAATAAGTTGTTCACTTAATGGAGTGATAGAAGCACCTGTTCCAGAATTGTCCCAAACTAATTGTTCGGTTAAAGTTTTAGTATTTATTAAAATATCTTCGGTTTTGTTAATTCCGTCATAAACATAAGTTTCTGGATTAACTTCATCAAATTCATCGTTCAAATAAGTATAAAGTTTAACATCATCTTTTGATAAATCTTCTGGTAAGTAAGAATCAGTATAAAAAACTGTTTCGACATCACTTGTTATATTATTCCAAGCAAATTTACCACCGACATCATCACTTTCTTTTCTATCGTAAACTCTAACAATAGTTGAACCTTCGCCTAATTTAACATTTATTTTAGTGACTTGATTTTGATAAATAGGCATTTTTGCAGTTAAACGATATTTCACATCATTACCAAAAGCAAATCCTTCGCCTAATGTAGTTGCGAATAGTCTAAATCGCATTGACATATAGAATTCATTAACTTGTTCTTCTTTCTTGAAAAGATGCATAGCACCGTTAAATTGTTCTTCTACCCAATTCTCAAATTCTTTAATAGCATCAAAATCAATTATTTCGCCATATTCTGCCACTGAAATATTACATAAGGCATTATCACTACCAAACGATAATTTCTTGCCTACAAATAGGTTTGACAAATAAGGGTTAATATTATAAAAATCTTCCTTAAATCTAACAGGGTAGTAAATATTAACTTCAAATGTATAGTTAATTTCTTTTAAGTTAGGAACAGGGTTATATTCTCCGCCTACTAAACTAACAAAAACAGGAATTTGATTTCTTGCTTTTTTCTTATTTGAGATAGAATCTAAATGATAACCAGCAGATTTTACAACAAAAGAATAGTCGCTTGGACTATATGCGTTTAATAATTCTTCTAACTTTGTTGCTACATCAGTAAGTAATATCATTTTAATTCTCCTTTATATTTAGAACATATATAACTAATAATTGCATTAACTGATTTTTCACTAATGAAACCTTTATGTTTGGATGATCCTGGATGAAATTTACCATTAAATCTTCCACCAATACCGAATGGAAATGCTTTGCCAAATGCACCTGGAATATCATGTTCCTTTGTTCCCTCTTCAAGATAGACAACATAAGGTGCAACTGTGCCATCAAACTTAATTTCGTAAGTATCGGTAGTTATCATTTCGCCTTTTGTTGCGTGGTCTCTTAAATTACCTGTTTTATATGGAAACCAATATGCTTGTTTGATTAACCTTGTGCAGTTTTCACCAATTTGTTCTAAATTCATAAACTCTAACCCACTGTTAGTCCTTTCGGGCTTCTTGCTTGTATATATTCATCACTAAATAAACTTGAATTCACAATACCATTAACATCATAGTAATAACCAACACTTTTAACTGATTGTATTTGACCTAAATATTCAATTTGATCTCCTGGATAAATTTCTTGTGGAAGGTTAGTCGCATAAATATAAGATGTATCTTGATTTGTGTTTACTCCAGCTTGAAGTCTATAAATCTTTTTCTCACGAACATTTGCTATTCTTCCTCTAAATGTGAAGGATTTACTTTTATCGTATTTATATTCACTATTTTTAACACGAGGAATAACCTTAAATTCAATGGTTTCGTTATTTGTAGTTGAATTTATATCAAACATAATTAGTCCTCATATTCTCTTGCTAAATTAAGTAAATAAGGTGGAAACATACCCATATAAGTTAAATTGATACCAAAGTAAGAAACGGAGTCATCTATTAACATTTCAGTTTCAAGAGATAACGCATTTCTTCTAACTTCATCTCTATCTAAAATTGTATTTGCATTTGTATTTAATAGAGGTCTAACCATTAAATCATTATAACCATATTCGGCATCTGCTAAAATTTGAGTAGTTAAAACTTCAATCAAAAAGTTTCTTCCTGCTTCTGTTCTATTAAGTAATAAATTAACTGCTAATCTATTTGCACTATAACAATGAGTATGTAAGAAAGAATAAACACGAGTTGAATTTTCTTTAATTCTTCGTTTAGCAATACCATCGTTTCTAAATGGTAAAGCACCATCAAATAAAGTTTTCACATATTGCAAAGTAAGTTGATAACGCTTTAATTCATTGTTCCATTCAAGTTTATCATCATCTCTTGGAGTAATTATTTCTAAATTCATATTTATTCCTCATTTATATACAACATTATACAAAATTAAATTATTAAAATAAATAGTAAAAAAAGAGTGAGTATTAACCCACCCTTTTGATTTGTTATTGTTTACTCAATTAAGCTTCGTATTTAAGACCTTTAACGGAAATTGAACCATCACTGGAAATTGCAAGACAGTTTACGAATTTTCCATCAGCAACAGTTAAGTCACTTGTTGCAACACTTGATGCTGCACCAGAAGTAATAGTGACTGCACCTTTGTAAGTTGCTGTGCCATAACCTTTAGCAAATTCTTCAAGAGTTTTTGCTTCGGTATCGCCAACATAAGTGACTGCTGCGACAACGTGTGAAACTTCCCAGTCATCTTTTGCAGAAATTGAGAATGTTGCACCACTTGATGTAGCACTTGTAATTGTGATTGCAGGAACAAGTCTTGAACCTAAACCTTTAAGTTTGAATACAATGCTTGTTAATGCAGAGGCAAATGTTGTCTTTAAGAAGCTAAATGGATTCCATTCAGCACTTGAAAGTGGAACATTTCCTTTTGGATACCAAGTTTCAACACCAAATTTGCAATATGGTTGTAAAACTAAACCTTGTCCATCTTGTGCATCGACAACTTTTGTCATTTCACTTGTGCTAACACCACGAGCATTTGCATAAGAAGATGAAATTAAGCCGATTAAATCAGATGCTTTCAATTCACCTGCTGGGAAACCAAGGAATCCGTCAGCGTGTGCTAATGATTCGTTAGAGATAATGTGGCATGGAACACCATCGATTTCACCAATGTATCCATCTTCACTTCTACGAGCAGAATCACCTTGAGAAACTGCACTACCTTTAACGATTTCTTGTGCGTAGTTAGAACCACCGATTACAAGAACACCACTTGTTTTGAGTGTTGCACGATATGATGGTTTGAAAACTGCAATTCTTGTATCTTCTGGGAAGATGTCAATACCATGTTCGCTATCGCCTTCATCGAGTAATGAGTTAGCTTCAATGAATTTGTTAAGAACGAGTTTATTTGAAACATCACTTGTAGAAATGACTTTTCCTTCAACACCTTCTAAATAAGATTTTAAGATGTGGCAAGCGAATGAAGCACCATTAAGAATAGTTGCTAATCTCTTTGAATAAATGTCGATTTGTTCTGCGAGTAAATCAACTTTAATCATGTCACGTCTTGCTCTTGGAATGATGATTGGATCATCAAGAACTTGTAAGAGTTCGATGCCAACTGTGACTGTTTGTGTATAGTGTTTGTTTGCAGAGAAAGATGCACCATTTTTAGAAGCACCTTGCTCACGTGGTTGCATCTTAACAGGTAAGATACGGTTTACAAAGACTTGTGCTGATGAATTTGCATCATCTTCGCTAACGAATTTATCATTAACGCCACGACCTTTCTTGTAAACTAAACCTTGGAACATATTTTTTAATGTTGCTGGTGCGACACGTCTTTCAGCACTAACACCATTGATATATGTAGCGTTGGCTGGTGATAAAATTTGAGAAATAATTTCTAATGCCATTTTTTAATTTTCCTTTCGTTTGTTTTAGTAAATTACTTTAAGTTAATGTCTTTTAATACAGCATCCATTGTAGTTTCGTGTTCGTGGAAATCATCAACTTTTGCTGGATCATGGACACCAATTGGGGAAGCACTTGGTTTTGCTGAACTAATAACTCCACTTTCTTCAAGGGCAGATAAAGCTGATTCAAGTCTTGCCTCTAATCCTGCTCTTGCGTTTCTTTCTTCTTCAAGTTGAGATTTTAATTCATTATACATTGCTTCATAATCTGGAGATGCTGGTGCTTCTGGACTTGGTTGTTCTTCAACACTTGGATTTTCTGGATCAAACTCTTTAACACCTTCTGGAAGATTATTGTTTTCTTCTTCTGGTGCTGGAGCAGGTGTTTCTTCAACCTTGTCTTCTTCACTAACTTCTTCCTTTTCTTCTACCTTTTCGCCACCGTCATTGGTTTCTGCTGGTTGTTCTTCTTTTTCTTCAACCTTGGCTTCTTCCTCTGGTTCTTTTGACTCTTTGGTAGGAGGAGTTGGAACATCATCATCTTTAGGTTCTTCAGGTGTTTTTTTATCTTCGGTTTTTTCGGTTAATTCCAATTTTACACTTTCGATATCTTCATCAGACAAACCACGAGATTTTAATACTTCAACAAGTTTCTTCATTAGTTCTTCGTTCATGTTTGTTTCCTTTCGTAGATTTAATGAATATATAATTTGTGTAAATTTCTATTCGGTTTTGCTTATATCTCATTGGTTAAACAAACCTATTTACAACAATAATTATAAAGTAATTTTATACACTGTATATATTTTTTTGAGTTATTACAAAGTAATAAAAAACTACCATTCGGTAGCTTCTTATTTAATTTCTTTTTTTATTTCTTCAACTCTTTTATCGAATTTAACAAATTCTTCTTCGGTGCAACCCATTGATTTAATTGCTTTTCTTAAAATTGCGATTTGAGTTGAAAGCGAATATTCATTACAAATTGCTTCGTTGATTTTGCGATTTCTATCTTCGCTATCTAAAACAAAAGAAACAAATTGCTCAAAATGTGGCAACATTTCTATTGCTTTAATCTCTAAATCGCTAAACCCTAATTTCTGCAATTCCATTTTGACTTGTGCTTTCATAAATTCTTTTTACCTCCAATATCCGTTTTTGAGAAGTGGACTTTTTAGCATAACTCCACCAAGTATCAAATTGTGCTTTACTACGACTTTTACTTTTTCGTTTTGCTCTTTTAATGTTTTTGGTTGATAGACATTGATAGACCTTACCTGTATCACTTAACCTAAAATTGAAACCCAAGAATATATCGCCTTGATACAATTTGCGAATTACTGTCTTTTTCTTGTTTAATTCAAATTCAAGTTTATTAAGTTCCTTTTCTATAATGTCTATGTATTTTTGTGGTTCTTCACGAACAATTAGGATTAGGTCGTCCATATATCTAACATAATACTTAACTCTTAATTGCTCTTTAATGTAATGGTCTAACTTATCAAGAATTGCGACACCCAAGATTTGTATTAGTTGACTACCTGCATAATAACCTTTTTCGCCTTTGTATATTCGCAATATGTCATATACTCGCTCATAAATGTTGGGTGGTAGTTTTCGTTTGAACAAGTTAAGTGCTACTTTGTGCGACATAGTTGGATAATACTTTCTAATATCAATGTGAACTATGTATCCTTTGTTATCGCCATATTTGTTGTAATACCTATGTAGGAATAACTTTAATCGTTCTCTTGCGAAGTCTGTGCCTTTGCCTTTTTGACAAGCACAATTATCGTATATGAACGAATTTGTCATTATTGGGTATATAACCAAGTCATTTAACGCTCTTTGATAAACCCTATCTATAAACGATATTGATAACACTTCTCGTTCTTTCGGCTCATAAATCTTGAATATCTTATGTTTTCTTTCTTTATAAGTGCCATTTTTAAACTTGGTGGATAATTTGTAAGTTTCTTCAAGTTGATTAAGTAGGTAATGGGCTGTTGAGCGTTTCCATTTAACACCCAACGCACATTTCAACGAACTTTCATACAAGTTTTCAAATGATGTAATGTTATAGTCAATATTCTTACTCATTAAGATTAAAGACATCATTACATTTTGTTATTGAGAGAACTACGTCCCTTTTACCATTTTTCACTAACTTAACCTCACTATGTGAAATATCTTTGTAGCACCTTGATAAAATCGGGAGAACCGCATACGTATTGTAAGCGTTGTTGTTGTTGACATTGCCGTTGTTGTTAACATTCCACGCATTATACGAGTTGTTGCGGTTAGGAGAGCGAACCACGACTATACGACTTCATTCTCTTTATTGGTAAGGTCTTTCAACCTTTCAATATCATTTTGTATCCACTTTTTTGTAGTATCACGAATTGCTACAACTTTTCCCACAACATAGTTTGTTTTCTTGTGTTTTAGATGAAATGCCCTAATTCCCAAGTTCCATATTGCGAGAAAGTCAATACAGTTCTCAATGACTAAATGTTGATGTTCACTCCTTTCTTTTGTTCCTATTTTGTAATGATTTGCTTTCCATAGATTTAAGTATATATCCATAGAAAGTTTATTCAGTTGGTCTGTAATTTCGGTTTTGAACATTGGTTTAAATATCTTCTCATTTTTGGTCGCCTTTAGCATATAGATACTAAATTCTTGTGCTTCCACAAACAAGTTAAGTTCGTGTTCTTTTCTTTCCCAAGTTCTAACTGATGACATAAGTAGTAAAGGGCGGAAATGTGTTTCCACCCAATAAATTTAATAGCATTATATGGTAAATAGCGGGAGAACCGCATACGCATTGCAAGCGGAGTGGGTGTAGACAAGGCCGCTGTTGCTAACAACCCACGCATAATACGAGTAGGTGCGGGTAGGAGAGCGAAGCCAAGTGGTTTGCTTGGAGGTAAGGTTGGAAACCTTAACCACTGTTCTATTTGCGTTAGCACTGTTGCTAATTTGTCCGCCATTAAGATAT
>Ga0310690_10001820_pt1 | contig 36885 bp, 22 predicted proteins | sample AusTroGonzalo_MG_2_FD_207661 | JGI IMG/M metagenome (GOLD analysis project Ga0310690, IMG submission 207661) | Bovine rumen microbial communities from tropical cattle in Woodstock, Queensland, Australia - Gonzalo_04 (v2) (version 2) | ecosystem: Host-associated > Mammals > Digestive system >...
CCATCCCGAACACGATCGATAAGGGGCCCAGCGACGATGGTACTGCATATTTGACTGTGGGAGAGTAGTTCGATGCCGGATTTCTTTTCGGAGCCTGATTCCTTGCGAGTCAGGCTCCTTTTTTTTGCACGGGGATACCGCCATGCAACAGCTGTATCCTGCTGATAATAGGTTATATAGGACCGATAAGTCCGATAAGTCCGATAGGACCTATCAAAAAATGGGAGGCGACGTTTTCCCCGCATTTCCACCATTTCCCGCTTGCTTTTTTGCCTGGGGCGTGATATAATAAAGTTGCCGAAATGAAATCGCAGCAACACAGCGAGCTACCTATGAGCGATCAAGACAAGAATTCCGAACAACACGATGCCGCCGTCCTGCCGAATCAGAAAAAAGAAATTCATATCAAGATCGACATCGGCAAACGGTTCTGCATCTTCGTGGTTGTGTTGGCGGCGCTGGTCGCGGGCGTGTTTGTTGCTTCACGGTTCATCCCGCGCGATACGCCAGTCGGCGTGTACCGTGCGCAGCAGTATGCATGCCTGCATGACGACGCGAACGCCATGTTTGTCGTGACGGCCGATTATACCTGTTGTTTCCTCCTTTACGATGAAGTGGGAGGACCTGCCAATGCAGGCCACGCGTTCATTCTTAAGGGAACCTGGAAACAAGAGGAAGACGGGCAGTTCGTTTTTACATTTGAATTCGACGATGGAAGCTCCCCGACCATTATCATCGGCAGAAGTTATTGGGGCGGCCTGAAGATGAAGCCCGGCGAGCCGTTGCCCTCCCTGGTTGACTATGATTATTTCTTTCTGCCGCGGATGCTGTCCGGGTTTTTATGAAACGATCTTATATTCAAGGGACAGCCTCATTCCAACTCAAACCCACTCCATCAGCAATGCCATGAACGAGCCTGAAATGATATCGAACACAAATATGAAATTCGTTCTGCTCAAAAAGTTCGGGAAAAGTCTGCTTCGGATCGTGTTCCTCCTGGCCGTAATCCTCGGCGGTGCGGCGCTTTGCTATCTTCTTTGGAATCCGGGCAGCGACACCCCTCTGCCCGATTACTCCGACAACGCGATCTGGATCGGGCACGGATGGCTCGGCGATGACGCATGGTTCGAGCGAAAACAGATCGATCGCGCGGACTTCCGCAGCGAAGCCAATATCACGGCGCTTTTCCGTCGACTTGCCGACAACAAGATATCAATCGTTTATCCGCATCTGTGTCCGGCGCGGCCCGACGGCTCGATCGCGCGTTGCGACCATGACCAGACCGAACGTTTCCTGGATCTTGCCGGGCAGTTCGGCATCCGCGTCATCCCGTGGATCGGCGGAGTCTTCGGCGAATCCGCCTGTCCTGCCGACGTGGAGTGGCGGAAGCATTTTGTCGATTCCGTATCGGACCTCATGAACACGCATCCCCGGCTTGCAGGCGTTCAGCTCAACATCGAGCCGATGCCGGACGGGAACGCGGATTTTCTGACGCTGCTGGATGAATTGCGCGCGACGATCCCCGGCAAAATACTGAGCGTAGCGGCGTATCCGCCCCCGACGGCATGGCATCGGTTCCCGGATGTTCACTGGCGTCCGGAGTATTTGCGCAAGGTCGCCAACCGCTGCGACCAAATGGCGGTGATGATGTATGACACCAGCATCCCGCTGGAAAAGTTTTATATCGATCTGACGACCCGTTGGACTGCACAGCTGACGGAATCCCTGCGTTCGATCGACTGCGATCTGCTGCTCGGGATCCCCGCGTACGAGGACGCTGACGTCGGGTATCATCATCCGCGCGTAGAAAACATTATTTCAGCTTTGAGGGGAATATCTGCAGCCGCTCCGGGGCAGGACATCCGCGGCATCGCGGTGTACTGCGAATGGGAAATGAACGAAACGAAATGGCGTGAATGGCGCGGAATGATCCCGGGCTGCATCAACGATTAGTCCTTTCCTCCTGTCCGGCAGGCTCCGGGCAGGAAGTCAGCGGGTGAGCAGTCAATGATTTCCCGACATTTCCGGCATTTCCCGCTTGATTATTTGTTTGGGGCGTGGTATAATAAAACTGTGATTCCTCAACCCCTCCATCAGCAACGACGCGAAAGGTGCAGAAAGTATGTCGAACATAAAAATGAGGCGAATGTTCGTTTGCCTCGCCGCCGTTTGTCTGAGCGTCCTTTTCTTCACCGGGTGCGGAGGAGAACAATGGGAGCCGGAAGAAGACAATTATATTCCCCCTGTTTCGAATCCGCCGCAGCTTTCGGTGGATGAACTCCTGCAGACCGCGGAACAAGGCGATCCGAAATCACAATGTGCGCTGGGCGAATGCTATGTGAAAGGGGATGGCGTCCAGCAGGATTATGACAAGGCGTTCAAATGGTTCCGTAAAGCTGCAGATCAGGGATTTGCGGAGGCGCAGGACTGGATAGGCGGTTGTCATATGCTTGGTCTCGGCGTGGAAGAAACCCCGGAAGAAGCTGTCAAATGGATTCGAAAGGCTGTTGACCAAGGATTTGTAAAGGCATATTACAGTCTCGGATACTGCTATTTCTACGGTCGAGGTGTACCGGAAGACAAAGTGGAAGCCGTGAAGTGGTTTCGTCAGGCGACGGAGCAAGGTCTGCCTGAAGCGGAATACAGTCTCGGACTGGCATATTTCAGCGGAAACGGAGTGAAGAAGGACAAATCCGAAGCCGTACAGTGGTATCGCAAAGCCGCGATGCATGGGTACCCTGAGGCACAACACAATCTTGCATGGTCCTATCACCACGGGGAAGGTGTTTCGAAAAACATGGCCGAAGCCATGAAATGGTATCGCAGGGCAGCGCAACAGGGAAGTACGCATGCCATGACCAATCTCGGAAGTATCTATTATGCCGGAAACGGAGTCAAACGGGATTATGAGGAAGCGGTGAAGTGGTTCCGTCTGGCGGCGGAAGCGGGGGATGAGCAGGGGCAGTTTAATCTTGGACTGTGCTATTATAATGGAGACGGGGTCAAACGGGATTATGAGGAAGCCGTGAAATGGTACCGCAAGGCGGCGGAAGCGGGGCTCGCTGAATCTCAACTTAACCTCGGCGAGTGTTTCCGGCTTGGTGCAGGGGTGAAACAGGACAAAACCGAGGCTGTAAAATGGTATCGCAAGGCTGCAGAGCAAGGTAATTCGAACGCAATCCGAGCATTGGAACACCTCGGTGAAACGGAATGATCCCGGTCTGCAAACAGTAATGAACCTCCCCTGTCCGGCAGGCTCCGGGCAGGAAGTCGGCGGGAAAGATGGTCAATGATTCCCGACGTTTCCCTTGCATTTCCGGCATTTCCCGCTTGTTTTTTCGCCTGGGGCGTGATATAATAAAAAGTAATTCATCACCCTCCATCAGCAACACCGTGAAAGGGCTGAAAGTATGTCGAACACGAAAACGAGCAGAAACATCTACTTTGCTTTCCTCACAGTCTTCCTGACCGCCGCTTTATTCACCGGATGCAGGCATGATGTGCTCGATGCCGACGGCGAAACGGTCAGCGCGGTGATCACGCCGCTCCAGATCGGCCCGATGCTGCTTCCCTTCGGGGAGGAAGATGTTACCACCTACGGCCTTTCCACGGGATTGGAGACAATGGAAAGAGACTCTTGCGGGATCTTTGCTTCGATCCTGGGATCGGGGTTTACGGGGACCAACTACGGGGTGTCGGCCGGCCTTGCATTCGGAATAGACGGCAGAGAGTCGAGCTTCAACGGGATTTCGGCGGGGCTTTTGCATTTTTCGGATTTCCTCGGATACGGCTCGGGTTCCGGGACGCAGAACGGCATTTCCGTTTTTCCGTTTGTGTTCAACAGCCACACGAACGGGCTTTCCGTCGAAGCCTCAATACTGAGCAAGGGATTCAACGGAATCGACCTTTGCTTTTTCAATCTTAACGAGACAAGGGGCGCCGGACTGCAGGTGATCGGACTGGATTGTTCCGCGAAGAACGAAAGCAGAATAACCGGGTGTCAGATCGGAGGGCTTCTGCGTTCGAGTGTCCGGGGCGCGCAGATCGGAGCAATCACATACAACCCGGGGATAGATCGGGGACGCGATCGCCGGGATTCGTTCGGGAAATGCCTGAACCTGGGCGTCCTGAACTTCGATTCGATGGAGGGCATTCAGGTCGGCGTGGTCAATAATACCGCGGAAGGAAATCCGGTTCAGATCGGGCTCTTCAACACCACATTCAACGGCAGCCCGTTCCAGATCGGCCTGTTGAACATCAATCCGAACGGGTTCTTCCCCATCTTCCCGTTCTTCAACTACAGTACAAAAAAAGAAACCTCGGATTCCGATTCATCCGCAACACCTTGAATAGTCCTCAACCCCCTCCATCCGCAACACCATGAAAGCATGAAGGAATACCGACCATGAACCATACGAAAGCGACCAACGCGATTTGCGCCTTCGGGCTGGTTCTCGCGACCGTCGTGACGTTCGATTTCATGAATCCCCATTCTCTCTATCACCAATCGTGGCCGTACCTGGTCGCCACCGCGGTCGGAGGCATCGCCGTGATCGCGTGCTGGTGGATGTTTACGGCATGCGAGGACCCGGAAACCCGGCGCCGGCTGATCCCGTTCTGCATCCCGCTGACCGTGCAGACGCTCCTGGTGCCGTTGTGCGACATCAGTTTGCTGCTCCGGCTCGGTCCCCTGGCGACTCTTTTCATGTTTTTTTATCTTCTGTGCATTCCTCTTTTCTTCCTGTTCGTCCTGGTCTATCCCTTCTGCATCCGCATGAACCGCGTTTTGTGGATCACCACGGCGGTTTTCGCCGTCAATCTCCTGGTGCAGGCCGTTCTGTTGGTTCTGTTAGCTTTACATTAAAAAAGTGAAAGCCATGTCCCGGATCAAGTTCAAATGCAGGATCACGCCTTACGGGGTCTTCCTCCGCATCGGACGGAACGCCTCCGACATGCGTTTGAGGCGGTGCATCCTCGCCCGGATCAACCGGATGCGCCGGGCGGGAGACGCGAAACGCCCCTCCGCCCGCGTGTACTGGTTCCGCCACCTGAGGTCGGTGTCGTTCTGGCTGAAATTGATTCTCTGCATCGGCATCGGGTATATGGCGCTGCACCCGATGAAAACCGGTTATTACGGGACGAGATGCATCATCCGTCACTGGCCGGACATCGTGCATGTCGCCACATTCTGCTCCTGGAGCGACTCCTATATGGACGAGGAATTCCTGGAAGACCGGTTCCGGCATTTCGACCCGTTGACCGAGGACGATCTGAGGCGGATTCTCAGCAGGGAGTTCCTGTTCGACAAAGACGGGAAAATCCGGCCGGGCCGCATGAAGATCGCGTGCTACATCGCCTCTTTCGCTCAAATCCATGACGCGGAAACGATCCGGAAGATCGTGGATTACGCTCATTCCGTGGATAAGCCTTATTATATCGAACATGCGTTCCGTTCGATCGGACCTGAAGTCTGCCCGGTCCTGATCGACTTGATGCTGCATGACCCGGATCTGTATTTCCGCCAGACTGCGCTGGAGACGTTCGGCGTCGGATTCGCGAATCCGAATTATTCCCGTTACTGGGCGGGAAAAGCGCGGAACGAGATCGAATCTGTCCTGCTGAACCCCGATGAGGATCCCTTCGTCAAGAGATGGGCCCGGAAAGCGCTGGTCGATCTTCATGACAGGCGGTCGCTGCCCGTCTTCGAGCAGCATGTCCATGCCAGCCTCGAAACCCCGGACGGACAAAGGAATGACGCGTTTTATCAGGAAGAACTGGACAATGTGTGGGACGATCTGTATGAATGGGGCGGTGACAGTGGGCTGTCCGTCCTGCTGGGCTTCATCGAGAAAAAGATTATTCCCCAGCCGACATGGCTGGATGACGGGCGAAAATACCATTTCCCGAGGCCGGGCGAATACTATGAAGTCCAGGTCTTTTCCAGCGGGTTCGTCAGTCCGTTCGATCTGGACGAGAAGAAGATACCCTATTTTTACGCGTACAGGCCAATCATCGTGTCAGAGCAGACCTACGCCCGGTTCGAACGGCTGATGATCGCCGACGATACGGAGCCGGAAATAAAGGAATGGCTGGAAAAAGTCAGCCGCTATGTGCTGCGATGCCCGGACGACAAGATGGATCTGCCGTTCGTGCGCCATTCCCAGAATATGTCGAATTCAGCATTCTATCACTGGGATGCCCGCCTTGAGTTTTATAAATTCCTGATGGAGAATACCGGTTCCGACGATTCCATGTTCAAGGGGCGCCTGCAAATCCGTTTTTTCCACTTCGAAGACGAGGAAGAAGAGAAATGATCTTTTGAGGGGGCACGATGAGTTTATGCTTGATTTCATCTCAAACATATCCGGGTTGTTGCGGCAGTGGAGCCTTTATACGGTCATCGCGCTGTTCATTATTTATGTGTTTATGTACTGTATCGCAAGGCATATGGGGTTGCGGTCCTACTTTGACAAGTACATCGAAATGGTCATCGACTGGATCCGGGATGCGTTCCGCGACTGACCTTTCCTGACGAAAACGAGGAACAGAACTAGCCATGACGGAACAAAATGAACAGAAAACAGAGAAGACTCAAGCGCCTGCCGCGCCGAGCTCATCTGCCGTGCCGAAGAAATATGTGGTGAACCACGGCTTCGACAAGCTTTTCTTTAGCCTCAGTATCTCGTTCATTGTAACCAGTTTGTTCATGGTGTCCCTATTTGTTGTTCTGGCATTGATTCCCGAACGGCTCGGTTCCGTACCCGATTTCGTCAAATATGTGACCGGGAATCAATATGAAGTGGTCGTGCGCAAACTCGGGCCCATGGACGACAATCTCTTCCGGAGTACCTCGGCATATGTGCTCGTGCGGACGGAAGCGGATGTCGTCTCCTGCATTGAGCAGATGAACGCGCTGAACTTCAAGTTCGTCCCGTTGGATTCGCCCGAACTGGAAGACGCGAAAAGGATGAATCAGGTGTACGATTCCACGGCGAAGATCGACCAGGTCTATCAGGAGCTCGCGGGAACGCCGCCGGGCGCGGACTGCCGGTATTTCGTCACGCGGGACGACCCGGATTATTCCAGCACCTACCTGTGTTTTTCGCCGGAGTCCAAACTGCTCCTGGTCGTCCGGACTCTGAAAAAATGGAGCTCGGAAAAGGAAAACGACTGACCGCAGGCGCGAATAGCGGATCGTTTCAGAAAGACGGCGCGGGAATCCCGGTCTTTCCGAGGGGGACGTAGCCGGTGTCCTCCACAAGTTTCTGCCCCTCGGGCGAAAGCATGTAGTCAATGATCTTCTGCGTGTTTTTCGATCGCGGGCGGGCGGTGACCATGTACACGGTCGCGACCAGCGGATAGGCGCCGTTGCGGATGTTCTCGACGCTCGGCGCGACGCCGTCGATGGAGATTCTGGGAATCTCACGCCCGACGCTTCGCGCCTACGTCAATGATGGCTACCTGACCCAGATCAAACTCTCACAGCGGAAGATCCGCTTCGATGAGGACGAACTGCTTCACTTTGCGAACGTGGGCATGCCTGTATCATGATTAGAAACAGAGTCCGGTAATAGGTTGAGGCTGTATTAAGGGGAATCCCCTGAAGAAACGTCGTCTGTGCGCATCTCATGTTTTGCGCGACGATCACTGTGGGCTCAGACAGCAGTTTATGATCGGGAGTCACATTTCGGCTCCCTGGAGCAGAACATCCGGTACGATCTGATCCGCAATATCAGTCCCATCCGTCGCCAGAATTGCATCGACGCTGTGAAGAGGGAAGTCCAGGTCATGCAGGATGGCCTTACAGAAATCCAAGGGAGACTTGAGGTGAAACAGCAGGAAGCGCGGAACCGCCTGGATGCACTGGAGCGATTCAAGTCGCAGTTCAGAGACAACTTGCTGAATACTCCTCGCGACCACGACAATCCGGCAGTGGATGAGATCATGCTCGTAACGAACGGACATTTCAATCCGGCGAAGTACAAGCGAGAACTCCATTACTGCCACGACCACGCATTCGACAGCAAGATGTTTTCAAGCAGGAATCTCCAGCGAATCATCACCGAGCAGAAGGCCGCACTCGTGAAGCAGATGAAGGACGACATCCGCGCGATTACCACGGACGACTTCTCGCTGTCTCTACACAGGAACGGCGAACGCAGGAATAATATCCGCAAGTTCGTCCACGAGGCTTTCCGGGATTTTGCGCTGCGGATGCTGAAGGACGATGGCATCAAATTCGAGCCGTGCTTTCCTGCGGAAGAGGCCGAGGCCATGATCCGCACCGTAGTCGAACGGCTGGAATTGCCCGATCTGCAAAGCAGCTTCTTCGTGAACGTCGATGAGGTGACAGGAAAGGCGACCATCTCGGTGAAAAAGATTGACTGCTGGAAGAATCTGCTCTGGGAGTTCAGGAAGCGCGACACCGGCGAAGCTCAACAGGTTTTCGCCGACTACTTCAATCCGACCACCGAGACGGGACCGTTCGCGGAAATGATCGAAGCTGTTGCCGAGAAGATCCGGGAAGGGATCGCCGCATGGATGAATGAGATCGCCTTCAATGCGCTCAAAGAGAGTTTTATCAAAGCTATGGATTTGGAACTGGAAAAGTGCCTACGTATAGAATCAGATCATATGAGTTTAAATGAGCTGGATAATGATGCAATAGAATCGATGATAGAAAAGTGTCAAGATTTAAATAATAAGATGAAAATGCTCTGAAAAGTGTTTGGGGATGAGATGTCAAAAACATCTGTCCCCTCTTTTTTTACAATTCGGAAATCGATTTTATTTTTAAATATAAAATCGTCACACAGGAATCATCCGGTCAATTGATGTTTTAGCTCCGCTATTTCCTTTTTTACAACTTTATATTATCTTTTTCGAATATCAAATATAATCCGGCATCATTGAGATGGTGATAGTCCGGTTTGTGAGGGTAAGGGAGAATCGGTATCGGGTAGTGGACAGGCTGGACAGGCATCTACATTCCCCTATGGGAAACCAAAGAACAATTCACCCTTAATAGCTGTTTGGTTTTTTCATGCGCGTGCGCGCATGTAGGAAACCTATTGGATATTATTTCGGATTGCCGAAGATACTGGATTGCATTTAGGTTTTCTATAAGCTAATACCAAGCGCCTGTCCGCCTGTCCCACCGGGATAAGACAAGCTCAAAACGTATTCCGTTCATCTTTTTTTACAGGCTCGCCAGAAATCCCCTTGCCGGATTCCTCGAAGGTGCGTTCCGTCATGACGTCAAGGTGGCACCGGCAATGCCCCAAGAAAAAACGCCGCAACAGATTGCTCTGCTACGGCGAGAGAATCATATTGTGTTAATTAATCACAGGCTGGCAAGGATGCCCTTTCCGGGTTCCTCGAAGATGCGCTCCGAGGTGGCGTCGAAGAACGCGCCCATGCTGGTCAGCGTGGAGAATTGAGCAGAGCCGTCATCGCCAAACTTGAGCGTGACTTTTTCTGCCGTGACGCCGGAGACCTTGACGCTGTTGGTACCGTCAGAGTACGTCAGCATTTCAGGGTTCCAGTTCGTGCTGTCGCCGGATGCGAACCAGAGCGTGACTGAACCTGTAGCGAGCTGTTCCACGTTGTCCTCTCCCCAGTTGTCGCAGAAGGTGAACACGTCGTTTCCTCCGCCACCGTGCATACGGTCATTGCCGATGCCGCCAGCGATTACATCATTCCCGGACGCGCCGACGATCCGGTCGTTGCCGGCATCGCCGAAGAGCCGGTTGTCGCCCTTGTTCGCCCAGATGGTGTCGTTGCCTTCTCCCCCACGTATCGTCAGTCCATCACCGATGTACTCGAACCGCTGGCTGGTCATATCTACGATGTCATCCCCAGCACCAGCACGGATTTCGTCAATCTGAGCGATACGCGCCTGTTGTTCGGCCATGTTTCCAGGGGATGCAGTGTAGATGTCATCCACGAAGAGCGTGTCTCCGTTGTCATCGTCCGTCATAAGCAGGATATTGGCGTCGGTCGAGCCTTCGAAGATGTCAGCGAGCTTGTTTCTTCCGGTGAGCGTAACCTGTTCATTCGTGCCCTCCCACATGCCATCGCCGATGGAACCGACATGCCGGGCCACATAGCCAGATTCCCATGTATCAACGGGATTGGCGAAAAACACGTCAGTGTTGCCGTCCTCGTTGGACTGCACGACCTTCGGCGTGGCGGGGTCACTCTCGGAAACAATTGCTTCTCCGACTGTCCAATCACTGTTGTCGTCCGCTTTCACGCGCCACTGGTACGTTCCAGCGGGTAAATCCGGCATGTCGATCGCGTTTCCTGCCGTGACCACCAGGATCACATGTTCGAAATTGTCGGTCGAATATTCCACGATGTATTGGTCTGCGCCGGATGCTTCCCATGTCACCTGGTCTAGCGTCCCGACTGGAGTCTGAGGTGTCATATCCGGCTTGATAATCGTCACGGACAATGAGGCATCCGTCAAGTTCAACGTGTAGTCATCGTATCCGATCTTAACTGTTTCCCCGATCATGAGCGTGCCGAGCTCATCACCCGCCGTATTCACCACGGAAATCGTGTTTTTGAACCCTGCTGCACCATTTGCTAGCGCATAGACGTAGCTCCCAGGCTTCGAATGCCCGTCCACCGTAAGCGTGTAGATTGGTGCCCCCTGGACGATTGAAAGATTGTTGAATCTTACTTCTTCCTCCGGTACAAGTTCAGAAATATTGAAATCGAGTATCGCGCCGTTATAAGCAGAAACAACTGCTCCGTCTTCAAATGTCACTTGTCCGGCAACTGTTCCACCTGAAAAAACGAAGAGGGAACCGCCAGAATGAACCATGGTATTTTTCTCTACAACACCAGTGCTATAAATATATAAGCTTCCGCCGGAAGAGATTATTGTATCGTTCACTTCTCCTCCCCCACAAACATAAACAGCTCCTCCGTTAATAGTAGTGCTATTTGCTATACCGCTAGAGTAAACTTCAATGCCGCCCGAATTTATTATTGTGTCATTCACAATGCCACCAGAGGATACTTCTATGTCTCCAGAGTTGATGATAGTACCATTTGCTACTCCCCCAGTATAGATGTAGAATATCCCATTATCATAGATTGAGATGTTATTCGCGGTTGTCCCAGAGTGAACTGTTGCTGATCTGTTGTTGGTGTTGAGACTAAGGTCAGAGAACGCATTTGCTATGAATGTTACATTTGCACCTTGAGAGATGGCAACGAAGCCACCATTTTCCCTGATTCCTTTTGCCGTACCGCCGGACGCAATGGTAATATCCCCACCCAGGTTAATTACAGCATCATTAGCCATGCCGGCGGAAGAGACTACGAAGTGCCCCCCGTGATTAACAGATGTGTTGTTTACCAACGCGCCAGAGGAGACATATAGATCTCCACAGAAGTCGATCGTCGTATTATTTGCTGCACCGCCGGAGGAAACAACAACTCTGCCAGAGTGGGCATTTGTGCCATTTACTACCCCACCAGAGGAGACATAAAGACCGCCAGAGTGTACATTCGTACCATTCGCCACCCCGCCAGAAAACACTATGATTTGGCCAAAGGTGTTGTTGACTGTCGTGTCATTAGCTACGCCACCCATATAAACTTCAAGACACCCGCCGGAGTTGACAGTTGTGCCATTCGCCTCCCCTTCGGAAATCCGAAGCACGCCTTGTATTCTTTGGACTACATTATAAAAATCGTCTCTCACAATACTACCAAAAAGCATCGTATCGTTCGCTGTTCCGCCGGAGAAGACACTGAACTCGCCGCCGGAGTTGACCGTGGTGCTGTTTGCCGTGCCGCCGCTGTAGACTCTCAAAAAGCCGTGGGAGTTGACTGTTGTACTGTCCGCTGTTCCACTGAAGCCAACAAGATGGTATCCCCCCATATTAACAGTGGTGCTGGACGTTAGCCCCCCAGAATCGACATAAAGTTCGCCAAAGAAATTGACAGTCGTATCGTTCGCTGTTCCGCCGGAGGAGACGTTCAGTCGACCACTGGAATTAATGGTTGTCTTTTCGTAGAGGCTGTCCTTGTAAATCGTCCGAGTCTCATTCGTTAGAACAAGTCCACTGGAAATGACAGCATATGGTTTCGCGATGGAAACAGACAATTCGCTTTCGGACAATGAAAGTGTATTGTTGCTACCGGGAATGGTTACCGTTTCTCCGACAGCGAGCGTACCGAGCACTTCGTTTGATTTATTCATCACCGTGATCGTGCCTTTAAATCCCGTTGCGCCAGCGGCCAGCGTGTACACGCCTTCCGCCTCGGTTCCGTCCACCGTGAGCGTGTAGGTCGGCGTTCCCTGAACCACGGAAAGGTCGTTCACGAGTGCCGTAGCTCCGGTGGATGTCTGCGTCAGATCGAAGTCCAGAATAGCTCCGGCGGATGCGGAGACAACAGCACCACTTTCAAACGTCATTCTCCCGGTGAGTTTGCCGCCGCTGGAGACATACACTTTGCAGCCGGAATTGATCGTGGTGTTGTTCGCCGTGCCGCCGCTGGAAACGTAAAGCGCTCCGTCTTCCTCGACGGTGACGTTTTCAACGAGCCTGCCGTCCGTGACATAATACTCTTCGGCAATGGTGAGTCCGCCGGAAGAGGTACCGTCGCCATCCCCGACGATGACGGACAGCGTTTCGCCGGAAAGGACCAGCGAGTATTTTTTACCGTAGATTTCCATGGGGTCGTCATCGAGCGAGAGCGAGGCGGGGGTCCCATCGGAAAGCCCAATGACCGAAATGGTTTTGTCGAAGGCTGCCACCCCATCGGCCAACTTGTATTCGCCGTCCGCCACGGAGGTATCGGTCGTGAGCGTCAGATCCGTAATACCGCTGACGTATGAATAATCGTTCAAAAGCGCTGCTGCACCCGCGGAAGTCTTCGTGAGGTCGAAGTCGATGGCCGCGCCGGAGGAGACGGAAACAATCGCGCCTTTTTCCAGGGTGATCCGTCCCGTGAGTCTGGCTTTGAAGGATAGTTCGAGCTTGCCACCGGAATTGACCGTTGTGTTGTTTATCGTGCCACCCGCAATATAGAACCATCCGCCGGATTCAATGACCGTATTGTCCGCGCGACCGGAATCCCCGACCAGCTTAAAGTTTTGATCACCATCATAATAAGCAGGCACGATGAATTGTCCGCCCGATGAGACTGTTATATTGTTCGCGGCGCCGTCCATAAGATAAAGACTCCCGCCGCTCAGAACAATGCCATCGCCATATCCGCCGCTGAAGAGGTATATCCCGCCGAAATGAACGGTGATGTCATTCAGGAGTCCGCCGCTGGAAACATGGACATCGCCATAGAGGTCAAACGAGGAAAGTGTGAGCCCATTTATTTCAAATGCTCTGCCGTCGTAAGTCCCCTGTAAATACGTATTGTCTGCCAGCACAAAGGATATGCTTGCTCCTTTTGATGCCACGATATTGGTCGCGGTGCCGCCGCTGAAAACCTCCATGCAGCCGCCGGAAAGGACGGTGGTGTTTTCCGCGACTGCCGTAAAGGGATAATAATTATCAACCTCAACCGCTTCCGGCAAGTACCTTACAATGAATATCCCACCGGATTTGACAGTGGTGTTGGTCGCCTTTCCGCAGTCGATGACAAGCGTCCCTTCATCCAGAAGGATCGTGTCGTCCGCCGAACCGCGCAGGTACGAAGCATCGCACCAGTGAGTCCCGCTGATGATCGTATGTTTGATGGTGCCGCCCATGTTCACCCCCATGCTCCCATAGGGATTGACGATCGTGTAATACGCCGTTGCTCCGCTCCCGATACTGAACTGGCCGCATGACATGACTGTGGTATTGCTCGCCGTGCCGCCGTCTGTAACAACAAAAAGACCTCCATCATGGCCAGAGTAGTCGTATTCCCCCTCGCAAACGACAGTATTGTATGCAACACCACCGGAAGACACGACAAGGAACCCCATCTGCGAATGATGATAATCCACAACATAGCCGCGGGAGATCCTGGTGTTGTTCACCGTACCCCCGTTGTGAACTATGAGCTCGGCTGTGCAGAGGATTTCGGTATTGTTCGCGGTTCCGCCGCTGTAGACGTGCATGACAGCGCCCGAATTGAAGGAATCTTCCTTGTTTCCGCTGTTCAACAACGTGTCGTTTGCCACGCCTCCGAGGACATCAAGGACGCCCGATTCGATGGTCGTCTGATTCGCCGTGCCGCCGCTGAAAACCTGAAGACACCCCTCGGAAACAAGAAGCGTTTCGCTCGCGGTCCCGCCGCTGGAAACAGAAAAGCTGCCGCCGGAAGCAATGGTCACATGGTCCAGGATGCCGTTGGACATGACGCACGCGGACATGGCTGATACGGTTTGCGAACTGATCGTCTGCACGTTGGAAACAGCCTGACCGGCGGAACTGACGTATACGCCGGAATACTGACTGACAAATGTCACATAGGCCCCGCCCTCAATCCGGACCGTACCATCCAACGGGGTCCACACGATGTCCGTCGCCGTGCCGCCGCCGGAAACATACAGGGAGCCGTATTGTTTGACGGTGACGCCATTCGCCGTGCCGCCGCTGCAAACGATCATGCTGCCGCCGGAAACATTTGTGCGGTTCGCCGTACCGCCCTCGGAAACATACACGACGCCATATCCCCCGAGTTCCGTGCCGTTTGCCGTTCCTCCGGACATGATATACATGGAATCATGCAAAACGCGTTTCGAATCAACCAGACTGGCAGAAGAACCGTTTCCGTAATACACGCCGGAATACCGGCTGGCAAATGTCACATAGGCCCCGTCCTCAATCCGGAGATATCCCACGCATGGCGTCCATCCGAGATCGGTCGCGGTGGCACCGCTGGCGATAAACAGGCTACCCCGATTGACAACGGCGCTGTCCAAGGTTCCGCCGCTGCTGAGGTACACCTCGCCGCCATTGAGGGTCACATGTTTTGCGGCGCCGCCGGACAAAACAGTCAGAGAGTTGGATGAACTGACATCAATCCGGTCAGCTGTGCCGCCGCTGAAGACAGAGACAAATCCCCTGATCGTAAAATCGGAAAGCAGAGCGTCTTTCATTTCAAATGCGCTGCCGTTACAGACCCCCTGCGCATAAGTGTCCGGTGCGACATGAAGCATCAACGCGCCGTCGGATGCCATGATGTTCGTCGCCGTGCCGCCGCTGGAAACGCACATGTAGCCGCCGGAAAGGATGTTCGTGCTGTTCGCCACGCCGCCTTTGGAGACGATGAGCGTTCCCCGTTCATTGACCGCGTTGTCGTTTGCCAGACCGCCGCTGGACACACGAATGTAGCCGCCATGGTTGATCGCGTTGTTGCTTGCAATGCCGCCGCTGGATACATAGAGCTGGAAATTGTTGAGGTTGTTGTCGATTGCGGTGCCGCCGCTTTCAACGCGGAAGCTGTAATAAGAATTGGAAACGAGATTCCATGCGGATAAAACTCCGTCCTTCATCTCGAAGGAACTGCCTGCGGAAACACCCTGCAAATATGCTCCCGGTTTAACGACAATTTGAAGAGTCCCCCCTTCTGCCACGGCAATATTGGTGGCGGTACCGCCCCCAAAAGCGAATATTCCACCACAATTGACCTCAGCCCCGTCTACATAGGCGCCGTCGTCGGTTATAATTCTTCCGCAGGAATTGACCGTGGTATCAATAGCTATAGCACCGCTGGAAAGGACCAGCCAGGTGTTCCAATGAACGGGAATTCCGGCAAAAGCCAGGGTCGTCCCGCTTGCCACGCCTCCTTCCTTCACATAAACCACTGCTTCATGGATCGTGGCATCAAGATATAATTGCCCGGGGCAGATGGCTTTTATCTCCTGATCTTGAAACATGAGACCGCTGATGATCTCGTATGTATTCTCAATGTTCGTCACGGTGCAGCTGGCGACCTCAGATTCGTTGCCCGCGGCATCGACGGCTTTGAAGTAGACGGTCGCATTCCGCACCATGATCACGCCGCCGTTCGGATAGTTTTTCCATTCTCCGGTCTCGCCGACACGGTACAGCGAGGATTCCAGCTCCAGGTTGTCCGTGAAATCCGCGGTCACGACGACCCGTTCGCGAGTCGGTTCGGTCGTGCTGGCCTTCACGTTCGAAACGGTCGGTCTGATCGCATCCGGCAGGATCTTTTTGATATTTGTCACGGCATAGGTTGTGACTTCGGAGATGTTTCCGACCGCATCGGTCCCGCGGAAATACACCGTACCGTTTTCGGTGAACACGATGGGGGACGTGTACGTTTCCCAGTTCGTACCGTCAAGCGAGTATTCCTTCTTCACAGAGTCTTCACTGAACGATCCTGTCACAGTTACATTCCCCGTCGTGGTCGTCGTGATATCGGCTGTCGCGGTCGGTGTCGCGGGTGGAATCTTGTCGATGTTCGACACCGTATAATAGTATACGGATCCGTTGCCCGAGGTATCGACGGCTTTGAAGCCGATCGTGGCGTTTTCGACCACGACCACGCCGTCGACATAGCCCATCCATGTGCCGTAGTTGATTGAGTACAATCTGGCCGCGACCGCGACGTTGTCCGTGAACTCCGCCGTGACGAGCACGTCCTGATTGGTCGGTTCGGTCGTGCTGGCCTTTATATTTTTCACGCTCGGCGCGGTTGTGTCCAGGATATTCGACACCGTGAACCATGCGACTTCGGAAACATTTCCCGCCGCGTCGGTCGCGCGAAAATACGCCGTGCCGTTTTGGGAGAAACTGACGCTGACGCAGTCCTGGTCGATCAGGGGCGGGCGGAAATAATACACTATCGTGCCGTTTTGGGTGAAATAGCTGTCCAGTTCGGTCATGGTCATCCAGTACGTGCCGTCTATCGAGCATTCCGTCTTCACGGAATCTTCGCTGAAGACCGCGGTCACAAGCACCCGTCCGTTCGTGGGTTCCGTAACGTCCGCAGAGAGGGTCGGCTTCGCGGGCGGCGTCCTGTCGATGTTGCCGACCGTATAACTGACGACTTCGGATTCGTTGCCCGCGGCGTCGACGGCCTTGAAAAAGACGGTGGAATTTTCGGCGACGGTCACGCCGTTTTCATAGGTCGTCCATGTGCCGTCCGTTCCAATCCTGTACAACGTGTCCGCCAGTTCCACATCGTCGGCAAACGAGGCGGTCACGTTCACGGAACCTTTCGTCGGCGTGGTAATGTCCGATTTCACATCGAACACGGTCGGCGGCGTCAGGTCTGGAGCCGTCACTGTCAGGGTCAGCATGGCCCCCTGAACCGACAAACTGAACAACTTGTCTTCGACGAAGAGGTCTTCGCCCAGCGCAAGCGTGCCGAGCACGTCACCCTCTGGATTGATCAGGGAAACAGTTTGGTCGAATCCCGCGGCCTTCCCGGCAAGATTGTACGTGCCGAGCTCCAGAGCCCCGTCGACAGTGAGCGTGTAGACCGGTGTTCCCCGGATTGCCGAAAGATCGTTTACAAGCGCAACGCCACCCGCGGATGTCTGCGTCAGATCGAAATCAAGGACCGTTTTCCCGAACATGGAGACGACTGCCCCGGATGCAAGCGACGTCTTCCCCATGAGCCTGCCGCCGGAGGAGACGTAAAGGGTCCCCCCGCTGGAGACCGTTATGTTGTTCGCCGTGCCGCCGCTGGCAACGTACATGCTGCCGCGGGTTTTGACTATGGTGTTGTTTGCCGCGCCACCGTCGGAGACAATCATGTAGTTGCTTGTCAGAATAATGCCATCACTGGATTCGCCGCTAGAGATTATGTATTCAGCCATTTGAGTTCACCTTTTGCTATTGTATTATGTTCATTTGAATTCAAGTTGAGGAGGAGCGTTCTTCCGTTGAGCACAAAAAACCCTTCCTGAATCCAAATCAAGGACGTGGAGGCTGATTGTAAGGAAGATTGTCTGCGGATTGATCTCGTTAATCGAGAACCGCAAGTAGAAATTGAACTTGTTTGAGGTAACGGTTCGAGATTCGAATGAGAATATGCCGATATTCGCCGGACGGATGAACGCTCGGCAGTTGAAAGAGGCTGACTGTACGGACCAACGAACATGAACATGGCAACCTAGGATCGATTATCTTCTGCCACAGGGCGCTTTCCCGTTCAATCCCCTGCGGGGATTCCGATTCAAGTAATAACTTATTCCTTCTTTAAAAGATTTCAAGCCCTTTTTTTGACTTTTTTCTAAAAACAAAAGGAGTTCTTATCGCTCCAACGCATGCTTCTCTCCAAAAAGCGAAAAAACTGGATCCCTGCTTGATTTCGCGCGCAGGCGAGTGTATATTCATTTTCGTGTTTTTTCCATTCGCTTTCCCAAGGATTCCCCATGCCCAGACGTAAAAAGTCTTCATCCCGCAAACGCAGCAAGTCCACCATCAAACTCTCCCACTCGGCGTAATTATCGCCTTGGTCATCATCGCGCTCATCGCCGCTGGCGTTTGGGCTTATTTTCATCCTTACGAGGCTCGGCAATACGTCGAGACCTGGATCGCGCAAATACAGGGAAAGCCCACAACGGGACCAGCAGCACCTATTCCCTCTACCGATGGCTCCGACAACCTGGCCTTCGGCATCCCCGGCCCTGCTGACACAATCATCGACCGTGAAGGTTATGCGCTCGGCTATTCCGAGTACCATGAACAGCCGTTGTGGGTGATTTACCACATGACGGCTGAGGAGGCTACCACCAAGGCGACGAGTCGCGAGGACAATTTCAGGCCAGACCCGGAGATTCCCACTGGCAGTGCTACGCTCTCCGACTATCGTGGCTCCGGCTTCGATAGAGGCCATCTCGCACCCGCTGCTGACATGGCTTTTTCGGTGAAGACCATGGACGAGTCATTTTACATGTCGAACATGAGCCCGCAGCGAGGGGAATTCAACAGGGGAATTTGGAAATCGCTGGAGGAGCAGACCAGGTCGTTCGCCATCACGGAAAAAGACGTCTACATAGTCACCGGCCCCGTTCTTCCGAAGATAAAATCCTTGACTATCGGCGCGAACGAGGTCACTGTGCCCGGCTCGTACTACAAGGTCGTATGGGACCGAACGGAACCGCAAAAGATGATCGGCTTCATTCTCCCGAACAAGGGAAGCTCGAAGCCGCTACAGGATTTCGCGGTGACCGTGGATGCGGTAGAGGAGGCGACTGGGCTGGACTTCTTTTCGGAGATTTCACAGCCTCAGCAGGAACAGCTCGAATCCACGCTGACGATCAGCGCGTGGAAGTGGCAATAACTCAAGCACGCCCAGCGACGAGAACACCGATAGAGGCAAACGTTGAACGTTTTTTTCCTCAAAATGCCGCCGAAGTCCGACTGGCAGAGCATGACGCATGACGAGCAGCAACGTGCGCTGTTCAACAAGCAGAAAGACCTGCTCGATACGTTCCTGTCCTATGGGGCTATCGACCGTCGCTAGGAGTTTTTTACTTTGTTATGGGCTGAATCGTGAAGGTTTCGGGGCGGCGGAACTCGATGACGCCGAACGGGGGTGTTTCGCTGATGGATTCGACAACGACAACTTTCGTGGTAGGATCGGCGGAAATGACCTTGTAAAATTCCTTGCCTGTCCTGTCTGTACCAAGGGTAACCTCGGAACCGACCATGGAAGTGATCGTACGATCGGAAAGAGTATCATGGAATCTCACGCGGAGCGCAGGATCATAGACGGCCTGCTTGGGCCGACAGGGAATGCGTTCCGTCTTGCCGACGCGCTGGATATAAACAATCGGATCCTGCGTCTTGTCGTCGATCTCGATATCCACGACGCTGAAGTCGACGTTGTTATGCTTGAACGTGCCGACGCCGATGCGGACGAATTCGGACCGTTTTCTGCTGTTGCGGATGACGTTGAACGTGGCCTCCCAGTCCTTCTTGTCGCTTTTCGACCTGTCGACGGAAACGAGCTCCAGACCGGTGAAGCGCTGCTGGTAGATGGCGTCAACGAAGACCTGCGTGATATACTTCGGATGGCTGAGCGGATCGGTCGGATCTGTCTTCGCGATATTTTCTTGATGAAGAGAAAAACCGTCTAAGTCTTCGTCTGAGTCATCAGTCATGGAGTCATTCCTAACATTATGCGCTTGGTTGGTTGCCGAATCAGAATCTTCATATAGTTCGGCTCTTTTGGCTTGTTGTATTTTTATAAGCCATTTTGATGCTTCACTCCAATTCTTTTTTACCCCGATTCCTTCACGATAACATTCATATAGTTTTTCCATTGCAGGAATTTTGCCATTATCTCCTGCCGCGCGCAATAATGGTATGGCTTTTGAATATTTTCCGCCAGTAAAATAGTATAATCCAAGAGCACCTTGGGCATTAGCATTTCCTTGATCCACGGCTTTTTCAAGCCATTTCACTCCTTCCGATATATTCTTTTGAAAACCGTTTTGTCCTAAAATGAGGTTCATTCCAAGAATCCCTTGTGCTTCGGAATATCCAGAATTAGCTGATCTGCGCAACCATTTTATAGCTTCACTTTTTTTGTTTTTGAAAAAAACTTCTACCTCTTTGTCATAAAATGTATATAATAGAAATTGAGATAGAGCATCGCCATTGTCTGCTTCTATGAAAATGGTACATAATGTCATTTCTTCACTTCGAGAGGAAAGTGCTAGAACTCCAGCCTTTTTGTACCATTCATTGGCTTTTGAAAAATCCTGGTTAGGACCTTCTTTATAATATAAATCCCCAAGAACAATTTGTGCTTCAGGATGTCCCTGCTCTGCTGCCTTTTTTAACCAATAAATAGCTTCATCTTCTCTCAAAGCAACTCCCGTACCAGACAAATAGCATAAACCAAGCTTATATTGAGCCTCCATTCTGTTTTGTTCTGCGGCTTTACGGAACCATTTTACAGCCTCATCATCATCTTTTTTTACGCCTTCTCCATTGTAATAGCAGGTTCCCAGCAAGAACTGAGCTTCGGAATTTCCTTGAGATGCAGGATATTGGAGGAACATAACAGCTTCTTCAAACCGGTGCTCATCAATTGCTTTTAGTCCGTTTTTCAAATCTGTTTGAACTCTTGTATAATTCATTTTAGTCAAAATTTTTTGTTGTTCATCTTTTGCTTCTTTATGTCCGTGATCAGCTGCTTTCTGGAAAAACGCGACAGCTTCTTCTAAACGATCTTCTTTTAATGCCTTCAAACCTTTATTGTAATTGATTTCATCTATGGCTTTTTGCTGTTCATCTTGCGCTTTGAGATGTCCCAGTTCCATAGCTTTTTTATAATATTCAAGAGAATCTTCAAAATGATGTTCTTTGAATGCATTATTGCCTTTTATATAATTAATCTCTGCCAGCGCTTTGTTCTGTTCATTTTTTGCTTTTTTATGTCCGTGATCAGAGGCTTTTTGGAAAAACTCGACAGCTTCATCGTAGCGTTGCTCATTATACGCTTAGAGTCCGCTTTTATAATCTTTTTCAGGGATATACTTTATATAGCAAACGACACAGATAGAAATCAAAATAATAAGGCTGGCACATCCAATAATCCCTTTTTGGATGTTGTTTTTAGATGCATATTAATTTCCCTCCGGGTTGTGTGCCTGATTGGAGGAATAATCCGTTTCTTTCTCTATTTTCAGAACAGAAACGGCTGGCTTCCTGACTGTAAACTGTTTTTTACAAATAGAACACTCGACGTTTTGTCCAATGAGCGAGTCATCGACTAAATAATGCTGATTGCACCAGGGACACTCGATCTTGAATTCCATATTCTGACCTCTTCATTTTTGTTGTTGATTGCCAAGGCTCGAGGTAGCGGCAGTTCAGCGGCAAAAAAGTGCGGTTAAAGAGAACTTGGCGGGTTCATATACGCTGTTGCAGAAATAAACGGAGTTAGGCTTCCACGTAGGCGGACGTCTGTTCTGACCGATAATCTATCTCCATGCCGAGAAAAAGTCAAGTCACTTTTTCGCATTTTTCTAAAAAATTATGAGCGACACCCCTGCCGTGACCGTGGAGTATTTCGTACTGGACAGCCGTAAGGACAGTGGCGGGGCCAGCGCAAAGACAGGCAAGGTCGAGAGAATCTCGCAGGCCAAGCGCGTGATCGTGGTTAGCGGCGAATCCATCCGCGTGAACAGGATCGTCAGGATTGAAGGCGAACTGTTCGTGGGGGAGTTTTAACGATAAATGAGGCAATTGCTCATAAGCTAAAAATCGCAACACGAATATACCCCAGTCTCCCGGAAATGACCGAGCCTGCTCTCTCCGGTTGACAGAAAAAGAGAATCACCCCATTCCCGGTTCAAAAAACGATCAATTGGACGACTGGACAGGAGGTTCACCTCCTTCTATAGGAAACCTGTATCCATTTCATTCATTTCGGGAAATCTAATTATCGCTCCCATTATCAATCTTTTCTTTCCCCTCGTGTGCGCGCATGAAGAAACCTGAGGGACAATGAAGGTGAGTTGAAGCTGGGTTTCCTATAGAGGGAATCTAAGGGGATGTCCGTTTTGTCCGTCGACCGGGAATGTAGATGCCCCAAAAATGGGATATCTTTCCATATTTTCGATAATTCGGAAATAGAAGACATGAGCGTGGATTGCTTTTCCCCTTTCACCTCAAGTCCTGTTCAGATTACGGAAAAATTACGGAAAAAGGGGGGAGCGGGGCATATGCTCCCCCGTTCCTGAAGCGAAGATGAGTTCAAAATCCACAGGAGACGGACACGGATTCTCAATAGACCTAAAGAAAAAGCCCTCTGTCTCGGGAGAAACATAGGGTTTAAGTTCAAAGTGAGGAGAGAAGTTTTCCGTAATTTTTCCGTAATTCCTGCCACAAAACCACGAAAAACCAGAAAACACCAGTTTATACCAAATCTACCCTTTTTAACCTCGAATGAGGACAAAAAATGGTGGATCCTGCCGGGTTCGAACCAGCGACCAAAGGTTTATGAGACTTTTGGTTAAAGCACAAATAGTTTATTTATATACAATGAGATATGTATATAATTTAAAAACGTGTTATACTTTAATTTGACTTTATGTGTGTTCAGTGCTATATTATGGGCAAAGAACGAAAAACGTGGAAAAACAGCGTCAAGAACGTGATCGCCCGTCACCAAAGACCGGAATGCACCCCGCACAAACAAAGGATTACTCCCCATGGCCAATGAAAAAAAGAAAACCCGGCGCACTAGAGGAACTGGACAGATAATCAAACCTCCCAGATGCAAGCGTTACTATCTTCGCCTTCAGGTGGACGGGCTACAACGTATGTTCCCGTTGCTGAATCCTGACGGGACCCCATGCACAACCAAGGCCGAAGCGGAGAAAGCATCCAAGAATCAACAAAAGCTTCTGCAGGCCGACACACTGGAGGAGACTGCTCTTTATGTGCAGAACGCGAAACATCTCAAGCGGCAGTCGGGACTGCTTCTCTCGAAAGGCTGGGAAACCTACCTCAAACAGACCACTCGTCCTGACAGCGGCGATTCGACCTTGAAGAAGTATAAAGGTATGTATGAAGCTCTTCTCCGGTGGCTGAGCCGAGAGTACCCGAAGAAGCAGCTTGTCGCTGACATCGACCATGACACCGCCTTGGAGTTCATGCAGTCCATTTCTGAATCCGGGGATTCCAACATTACGTTCAACAAGTACCTCCTGGCCCTGCGGTTGGTATTCAAGCACCTCAAAGCTCCTGCTGCGCTGGACGTGAATCCGTTTGATGACATTGCCAAGAAGCCGGTCGCGGTCGTTTCCCGGAAGCCATTCACCGAAGAACAGGTCAAGGCGATATTCGATGGGTTTGAGAACGGCTTCTTCTACGACACCGAGTTTGAGGCTCCGACGAAGGGCGGCAAGCGGAGAAGGATAACGAAGAGGCTTGAATTCAAACCAATGTTCAAAGAGGAAATGCGCGTCCTGCTGTTGCTCTGCTGCTGGACCGGGTGCCGTGGACAGGACGGCTGCCTGATGACGTGGGACTGTATCGACCTCGATAGGCATCTGATTACATACACACCGCAGAAGACTGCCCGAAAGACCGGATACAGGAAAGTCACCCTGCCGATCAAGGAAGAGCTGTATGATGCCCTTCTGGATGCGGTCAAGTGGAAAGGCGATAACAAGCCGAGGGAAAACTTTATTCTGCCTCACATCGCGGAACGCTATGCCCGGAATCACACTGGCATCCAGAAGGACGTGATGAAGATCATCCACTGTGCGACTGGCGAAGAGACCACGGCGGACAAAGAATGTTTGCCCGGACAGCGCAAGTTGGCTGCAAACATCTACAGCCTCCACTCGTTCCGGCACACGTTCGTGTCATTCTGCGCCAACGCGGGCGTTCCCCTGGCTGTCGTCGCTGAAATCGTCGGACACGGGAATCCAGCGATGACCGAACACTACAGCCACATCTCGACCGAATCCAAGAAGAGCGCGATCAAAGCGCTGCCGTCGTTAGCTGTGACGGCCTCCCAGGACGACGTTGTCATTGATGAACCGTTGAGCATCCAGCGGAAGACGATAGCCGATGCTCTGGAGAAAGCCGATTCCATAGTCTTGGATGAGGTGGAACAGCTCTTGAAGAGGCGCGGGTTGTTGAATTGAGGTTTGGATCAGACGGCTTGAACAGCCCCTCATACCGGGATGCTTGCTTATTGCGGCAAGCACACGGTTTTCCACCTCGTTTACTACCTCATTTACTGCCTCATATACTGCCTCATTTACTGGCTCATTTACTGGCTCACGTCCATGTCCTTTTGAGGTTTTTCCCTGTTTTAAAGGCTCATTGTTCCCCTTTTTGAGGGTGCTTTTCCGTTTTAAAGGCTCATTTAAAGGCTCATTTACTGGCTCACTCCCACCGTTTTTGGTGGAAGAATCTGGATTTACAGGCTCACTGTAAAGAATACGCCCATCGCCTATGCCGGGAGATGAGGCGTATTCTGCTGTCTTGGTTGGTCACGGTCTAAGCATGGTGATTGGCACAACAAACACTCCGTCCGGGCGTTTATACGCTGCATTGCTGAGACCGCAGACTACGACCAGGCACGAGGCAGGATTGCCTTCCGATTTCCCGATGGAGGAATTGATGTTCAGAAGGTTTTCCGCCGCTCCATCAATCTGATGGGCTCCCAGCTTGATTTCGATGCCGCACCAGCGTTTGTCCGGAAGCTCGATTACTGCGTCGAATTCCTGATTCTTGTAGTCCTGATAGTGGTAAAGCTCGGCCCCAAACGAATTGGCGTAAACGCGCAAATCGCGAACGCACAGTGCCTCGAAGAGCAGACCGAACGTCTCCAGGTCATTGACCAATCCCTGCGGCGTCAGTTTGAGCAGAGCGCAGGCAAGGGACGGATCGGCAAGATGGCGTTTTTCCGCCTGCTTGATACGAATGGAAGAACGGGTAGCCGGAGCGAACGGCTGCTGATTGTCCAATATGAACAACCGTCTCAGCACATCCAGATACGCCGTGATCGTGTCGTCATCAATGTCCTCGCCGTCAACCCCGCTGATGTCCTTTTTCAGCACCTTGACCGAGGCCGTGGTGCTTTCGTTCCTCGCAAGGGATCGCAGAAGCAAGTTCATCTTGTGGGGGTCCCGTTTCTTTTCATCAAGGCGGTAGACGTCATTTTCCAGCAACGCTCTGATGTACTCCCCGGCAATGATTCCGGCTGCGGAGTTCGGGGTGTCAAGGTTTCCAGGCCAGCCACCGCGAACGATCAGCTCCGCTAAATACTGGATTGAAACCTCTCCGTTCAGGCAAGGCGTGAAACCGCCCTCGAAAATCGACAATAACGACACTTTGCCGGAGGATGCGCCGGACTCATACAGAGACATCGGACGCATCCGAATCCTGCCGATTCTGCCCGCACCGCTGTGAAGAATCCCCTTGCGGTTCGGCGTTGCGGACCCGGTCAAAATGAATTGCCCTTTCGCGTTGCGTTTGTCAACCTCGGCTCGGACAGCATCCCAAAGAGCGGGGACCTCCTGCCATTCGTCCAGCATTCGCGGCGTTTCACCGACAAGCACAGTCTCCGGAGAGAGCTCCGCCAACTGCTTATTCTGAAAATTGCCCTCGGGGCTTCCCGTCATGAACTCGCTTCGGCAATGCTGAGAAGACGTCCAGGTCTTTCCGCACCACTTGGGCCCCTCTATGACAACGGCCCCCATAGCCATCAGGTATTCTTCGACCTGTCGGTCAACAAGACGTGGCTTGTAATCATCCCGATGCATCATGCTCTCCTTTCGATTTTGTTGTATATCATGTAATAACATAGCACAATCGGTAAGATTTTCAAGTTTCATTCGGTAAGATTTTCAAATTTCATTCGGCAACTTTTATAATATTCCTCAGTGCCATCATCATAGAACCGAAGCCGTGAGAGTACCAACGGATAGAAACGCATTTCAGGCCTGTTTCTCTAAATCGTTCGATGGTGTCGAACGATTTGCCGCAAGGGAGAAATATTCCGCTAAATCGCCAATCGCTGATTGGCGATTTGCTCCAGCAGGAATTTCGCCAGACAGTGTCTGACGATTTGCTCTGGAAGGAATTTCGTCATCAGCATGGTTCATGTTTCTCCATGTGGGACGAGTTGAGGTGCGTTGAGGGGACATCATTTCGCATATCTCCGGTAGGTCATGGATATCCACAATCGTCAGTTGCCAACTGACGAAATATGGACCGCAAAAAAAACGGCTTCACATTTCGCCCCGTCACTGACGCAGGGGATACCATTGAGCGAATTCACCCGTCAGTTCCGCAAAGCTGGAAGCAATGGAAACGAGTTAAATGCCGAGCCGAAAACTTGCAGAGATACGGCATCCATGAATCAAAGGCATGGCAATGGGCAAACACCCGGCAAGGAATCTGGCACATCGCCGATTCCTGGGTGATGACCTGTTCCATCACAAACAAACAGCTTGTGCTCCTGGGATATGACGATATCCTGAGACGATACAACGCGCTTCACTCAACTTGTTGAACCGCCGTATGCCGAACGGCACGTACGGTGGTGTGAGAGGACGGTTGCCCCACTAAGGAGCAACCTCCTACTCGATTTTGAGTTTTGAGTTGACCGGTTATGCCAGCAGGTTCATCCACCCGGCTTTATCGTCGAGCTCCGCGAGGGAGGATGCGGAAGCGTCGGCGAGGACATCCGTGTCGTACCCGCCGAAGCTCAGGGCATCCGAAATGCCGAGGCTGTCGGCTTCCGGCATAGAAAGTGAGGAGGCGGCAGAAGAGCTCTCCGGCATGGCGAGCGAGGCTCCCTCCGAGGCGGAGAGAGGAGCAAGGTCCTGTCCAGACACGCTGACGACGTCCACATTGTAGTACGCTTTGGAGCCCTTCTTGGCGTTCGTGGAGGTCACGCCGAGGAAGAACTGACCGCCGGGCGCGGATTTCGCCTTCAGCTCGAAATCGTTCAACTCAGCGACGTTGTTCTTGCTCTTGACCGTCTTAAGCGCCTTCAGCGTACCGTTTTTCTGGAGGCCGTAGACCACGAGGCTGACGGCGTCCGTGGCCGTGACCTTCAAAGACAGCTTCATCCCGTCGTTTGCATTGATTCTCACGATGTCGCTGGTATCTCCGGTGCCAACGAAGTTGAGGTATTCTGTTCCGTTCTTCGTCTCATTGATCTTCTCATCCCCAGCGAGCACACCGTCGAGTCTGAGCTTGTCGCCATTGTGCAGCGTCACAGCGTTTTCGTCTTCTCTGACAGCCTCATCGACCTTCTTGGTCTTGCTGATGAAGTCGTTTAAGCTGCTGTCACCATGTTCATAGAACACGCTTTTCGCGTTCAGGCTCACGTTGTAGTACGCTTCTTTCCCCTTCGACGCATCCGTGGACTGCACCGCGATGTAGTACACGTTCTTCTGGAGCACGACCTGATTTGGCAGGACGCCGCTGGTGGCGGAAGCCTTGGTCGTAACAGTCAGCTTACTGCTGGCGACCACCATCTTCCCGCTGTCGTTCACAGTGTAGACGATGAGCTTGGCAGCGCCGCCGGTGGTCTTGGCGAGGTCGAAACTGAGCTTGGCTGCGGATTTCAGTTCGATCTTGCGGAAGTCCATTGCATCGCCGAAGCCGACGAAGTTTGTGAAACCTTCGTGTTCTACTGCGGTCTCGGTATCTGTGTCGATCTGGATGGCCTTGCCGATATCGTCACTGTCGATGACGAGCGCATCAACATCCTCGCCATGAACTTTTTCGTTCCACTTGTCGGTCTTGTTCCACAGGAAATTGTTCTCGCCGTTGTCGCCGTCGGAGAAGAACTCGCAGGCGTTTTTCCCCTCGGTCGTGAGGGAGACGTTGTAATACGCGCTTGCGCTGTTTTTGTTCTTATTCTCGACCGCGACGTAATAAAGTTTGTCGCTGCCGCCCTTGACCAGCACGGACGCCGTGGTCTTCTTTCCACCGTTTTTGCTGGAGACCGTGACGGATTTCAGTGCTTTCTTTTTGTAGGTGCCGCCTCCTTTTTCGGTAAGTTCATAGAACGTGAGTTTGACCTTGCTGTCGGCATCGACCGTGAAACTCAGCTTTGCAGCCTTCTCAAGCGTGATCTGTGCATAATCGACTTTGTCTTCTCCGCCGACGGAATTACTATGGCCACTCGAATCACTGCCTGCGGCATCCATGATGATGTCTGTGCTGCTGTCAGCCGACAGCGGATTGATCGGCAGAAAAGCATCCGGATTCAAAGTGCCGTCCGGCAGCACCGGATTGTCATTGCCGTCCGGTTCATCGGGGTTCGGCGGTTCCGGATCGCCGCCCGAACTGTTGCTTCCAATCGTCAAAGTCAGGATATCGTCCTTGACTGCGAGCAAGTAACGTTTGCCGTTTATCTCGCTTCCATTGCCGCCAATGTAGAGATACGATCCGTAGCTTGGACCACCTTCATAGTAGACGGTAATGTTGAAGTTATAGCTTGCGGCGTTGCCCATGAGCTTATACACCCCATCCGCCTGATTCGCCGAAACGCTGACGGAGAAGGATGCGTTGCACGTCCTCACGAGCTCATAGTCTGAGATCAGTACGGCGTTATTCGGCGCGGTATACTGATCGAGGGAGAAGATAAACTCATGGTAGGTCGGATACCAGGAGTCGCCGTCATCCTCATAGCTCTGCAAAGCGCCGTTCAGGGTCATCGTTCCGCCGACCGTAAATTTTGCGCCTGCTTCGATCTTGCCGCCGTTGACGACGATTTCGCCGCCTTTCTGAATGTTGACGGGTCTGTCTGCGAGGACGCAGCCGGAATTCATCGTCAGCTTGCCGCCCTTTTCGATGGTCGCACCCCAGAGTTCGCCGTAGACATCGGCCGAACCGCCGTCGCCGACCGTGACCGTCTGGAGCTGGCCGCCATCTTCCACAAGTACATGATCGTACTCGGAAGCCGCGGAAACGGTGAGATAAGAGTAAACGTTGCTGGAGTCCCGGACTGTCCCGTCCTTGGAGAGCTTGACCTTGCCGATGAGCAACGGTCCGTTGGTCTCGGAGACGTGGAGATAGACAGCGGAATCCAGTTCGGCGAGCGCATAGTAAAGCCCATTACGCTGGATCGCTTCACCGCCGTGCCCCAGCACGCCGAGTTCGGTTCCGTCGTTTGCAGCAAGGCGGGTGTAGAACTCGCCCGAATTCGGGACATAGGCCAGTTTGTAGTCGCCGATCTCTGGCGTGTCATCAAGCTTCACGGTGAAGGTGCGGCTGCCGAGGAGCGGGGACGTGAAGTCGATGAACATCTTGTTCCTCATCGCCTCCGCCTCGTGTGCGCCAACGTCGAAGACAAACGACGCGTCGGTGGAGAGTCCCGGATGGTAGTTGTAGACCGTCATACTGCCCTGGATCAGGATCGTGCCGGTAATGGTCGGAGTAAAGCTGCTGCTGAGATCCATCGTGCCATTCACGCCGATGGTCGCGCCGTTGAGCGAACCGTACATAAGGCGCACTTTGCCGCCGTTGACCAAGAGGTCGGAGACGCTGCAGTTTTCGTAGAGCCAGAAATCGCCGCTGTTGACGACCACGTTGCTGACGGGGCCGCTGGCGCGGAAGAATCCGCCATTGACAGTGATGCCGTTGACCTCGACAGCACCGTCGCCATACACGGAGCCGTCTTCCGTGACGGTGAGGTTTCTGGCGCGTTTGCCGTTCAGCAACAACTCTGTATACTGACCTCCGGTCCCGATGGTGATGCCGTCGTAGTCGTAGCCCTGCGTGTTGAAGACGACCGGGGCGCTCCAGTAGCTCCAGTCGGCGGCTTGCTTCACGCCAGCCTGAACGTAGTAGTCCCTGCCGTCCTCGATATTGGACTTGTCGATGGAGGCGTAGTTGATAAGCCGCTGGCCAGTAGTGATGACAATGGCGTTCTTCATCTCCGGGTTGTCGGCGTAGCGGAAACGGTACTCGCGAACCGTAAAATTCGAATCGTCAACGCCGGTCGCGGTGAAGGTAATGGTATTGCTGTCGTTGTTCGTCGCACCCGTAACGGTCAATGAGGTCGGCGCGTCCGGCAGGAGTTTCGAAACCACGGTGAAGCTCACCGCGTCGCTCCACAAGCTTTGCACACCGTTATCGTTCTCGACGCTCGCCTGAACGTAGTACGTCGCATTGTCCACGAGGTCGTACTTGCTGATCGAGATGCCTCCGGAACCCCCGGTGTAGTCGACGGAGTCGATCGTCACCGCGTCCGACATATCCGCATTGAGCGAGTAGCGGTAGTTGTATTTCTTCACCGAGCCGGCATTTTCCGCCGGGGTCGCGTTCAAAAGGATGGTGTCATAGGCGTTGCTCTCCGCCTGTTCCACGGTGAGCGTCGGCGGATCGATTTCGGAGCGGACTGTTTTGAGATACAGACTGTTGGAAAGTGTTGTCAACGTGCAGAGAGCGTTGCCGACCAGCGAGTAAGAGTCGAATCCGACCGCTGCGGAACTCGCGTCCGTGTGGTCGATGACGGTGACCGTACCGTTGAAATACTGCGCTTTGTCAGTGATCTTGAAGAAGCCGTAAACGTTGGAATCGATTTCGATCTCCAGCGTCTTGCCGGTGAACCTGTCCAGATCGTTGGTCAGGGCAACGCGATCCATGATACTCCCGTCACCCCAGTACTCGTCGTCGTACTCCACTGTCTGCTTGTACTGTTCGAAGCGGATCTTATGGCCGTTGCCTGCGATGGTGCACCCGGCATTAAGCGTGCCCGCAATAAGGATGTCGTCGGTGAGGAGGTATTTGGAATTGCCGGTAACCGTAAGGATCGCGCCGTAGTCCACGGTAAGCCCGGAGAACTCCGCGTTGTCCTGAAGCACCGCCGTGCCGCCTGCCGCTACGGAAATATTGCTCGCCTTTCCATAGCTTCCGACGATCAGCTTGCCGCCGGAAGCAACAGTGACGCCATCGACGACAACGTCGGAAGCAATGGAAGCGGCCTCATTTGTGGCTTCCGCGAAAGGATCGTCCGACTCCACCATGCCGGAACTGACACCGACGGTCAGTTCGCCGTTGACGGTGATGCCGTATCCCTGCGCCCCCGCTATCAGCTCCGCGTTTCCGTTGACTGCGGTGTCCTCGACAACACCGCGGATTGTCGCATCCGCAAGTACGGAACCTGAGATCAGCGAGTTCGCCGCGGTTGTAACAGCGAAATCTCCTGCGGTGATATTGACCGCGCTTTCGTATTCGCCGAGTTTGAGGCCTTCGGTCAGCGTCACGTCCTTGTACTTGGCGTTTGCGACCGTGACGACCAGGCAGCTCTGCTGTTCGCTCCACGCCGAAAGATTGCCCGCCGCATCGTAAGCCGCGACCTGGAAATCATACGTCCCGTTCGGGACCTTGTCGAACGTGAAGGTGTTGGCCTTCAGGTCGAACTCTGCCATATCCTCGTCTCCGGTCGTATAGCGGATCTTATAACCGGTGACGCCCTGATCGTCCCAGGGGGCTTCCCACGTGACGACCGTGCCGGTCGACTTCCATTCGCTGCTGACAGACTGGATCTGGTCCGGCGCTTCGGTGTCAAGGGTGATGAACTCGCATGCCGCGCTCTTGTCGCTGTACGAGGGGGCGAGATTGTCCCCCTTCACCATGAGATAGAACGAATAGCTTCCACCCGGCATGTCGTCAGTCATGACATATTCGAAAATGCCCGTTGCTTCGGCGGCGGCAAATTCGGCGATCTTCTTCCCGGTGTATTCGGTGGATGCACTGTCCGCGCGGAAGATGGATACGGTCGCGTTCTCCAGCGCCGACAGGTCGCCGAGCGTGTAGCGGATGGTCGCGGAGCGTTTTTCCCCGCCGACTTCGACCACACCGACGACCGGCTTCGTGACGGCATCGGCGAAGGTGTATACGCCGAACGTGGCGTCTGCGTCACCGTAGGCGTTGAGCGTCCACTCACCGAGGCTGGCATTGTTGACGGCGATGGTAACGCCGTTCGCGCTGGTCAGTTCGTTCACGATCTGCATGTTTTCATACAGGCCCGCGTTGATCGCCTCCTGCGTGTACTCCACGCCATCGAAGGTGATCGTCGCGTAGGGCGAGGAAGCGGAGACGCTGAAGGAGACCTGGAAGAAGGTCAGTCCTGATTCCGTAACGGCGTATTGCTTGCTTGCAGACGGCGTCGTCTCGCCTCGCAGGGGTTCCGCAACGGATATGCCTTTTTTCGTCGAAACACTCTTGAGCGAACGGAGATTCGCGCGGTCCTCCTCTTTGAGCAGGTCGGTCGCGCCGAGCAGGGTCACTTTCCCCTCGAAGTTGCTTCTGAATCCGATGGTGTAGTCGTTGCCGAAGATGTTGATCTTCTGCCACGCCATCACATAGCTGTCGCTCGCGCTGTGGGTCACGACGGCGGAGACGTTGGCGGACATCGCAAACCCGGCGAGCGGACCGAATATCTTTTCGCGCGGCACCGTGGCAGTGCCGGTTCCGGTGATCGTAATGCCGCCGGCCCCCGCATGCAATTCGCCCTCGATTGAGATGCAGCCGTTCAGGAACGTGTAGTTCCCGGTGACGAAAAGCTCGCCGCCCTTGATGCCCGCCGATCCGCTGCCGGTCGCGAGGCCGCCCAGGATGACGCAGCTGGACGAGCCTTCGAGGTCGCCAGCGGTGGAAATGGAGCCGGTGAGCGTCATCTCGCACAGAGAGTACACGCCGTTGTCGATGCCCAGCCAGTCCACGAACTCCACGCTGAATTTCGGTCCGGCGGTCAGGCCGAGCGTCCCCTCGAACGTGAGGTTCAGTTCCGTGGCGATCCCGGAGATTCCGCCCTCGATCTTCTGCAGGAACAGCCCGGAACTCCCAAGCGGGACGTTCAGTCCGTCCACGCCGATCGACATGCTGTCCAGATAGCCGTCCACGATGCCGATGGAACCGCCGAACGAATACTTGATCCACGGCAGCTGTACATATGCGCTGACGCTGAAGGCGGAATTCCCCTTGTCGATTTTGAGGGACATGTTGGAGAATTCGAACTTGCCGATCTTGAAGTCCGGCACCTTGAGTTCGCCGACGATATCCCAGGAATAGTTTTTCCCTTTGTCGCAGGTGACGGAGATATAGTTATCGCCGGAGAGGTCGACCACGAGTTTCAGTTGCTTTCCGGTCCCCGCCGTCCCCTTGCCGATCGCCCATTCCATCTTGCCCTGCAGCTTCAGTGTCATGGAAGGTTCGGTCCAGTTCACGGTCAGGAAAATCCCCATGTTCGTCAGGTCGAACGCCATGCCGAAGAACTTGGTGTGGATGTTGTACGGCAGGACGTCGTTGAGCTGCGTGATGCGGTCCTTCTGCATCTTCTTCAGCATCTCGGAGTATTTCTTCGCACCGAGTTTGCCGACGACCGGTATTTCCTCCGGTACCACGAGCAGCTCCAGGTCGCATTCGTGGTCCTGCTTATCGGAATCCTTGGCGGAAATGGTGATGTTGCCGCCATTGGCGCCGGAGACCGTCAATTCGCTGTTCTTGAGTACGGCATTGCCGAGGCCGCCGCCATCTTCAGAGGAGATGGATAGGATTTCCGATGCGCTGCCCATTACCTCGGAGGGCAGATCAATGACATACTCCGTCTCGTCGTCCCAGCCGTTTTCCAGCCACAGCACGTCCGCCGTCTCGCCATGCAGCGTGGGATTGTAGTTATACACGGTGATGGAAGGATAGGGCTCTCCCCAGACTGCCTCGGCATAGGGAGTATATCCCATCGTGTCCTGTGAAATCTCCCACTTCTTCTTGTTGCTGCTGAATTGGAACGGGATGTCCTCGTAATTGTGGTTGAGCATCGAGATCGTTCCGCCGTCGAACCCCTTTTCCGTGCCGCCGATATCCACCGTGATACTGCTGAGCGCCCGTGCATCGTAGACGCTGCCGATATTGACAGCGAATGTGTACTTCCAGTTGTCGATATCGTAAAAACGGCCGTCCTTGTTGTCGAAGGTGCCGTAAGAGACGGTCTTGTTGGTGGAGCTGATGACCAGCGAATTAGGATAATTCGGATCCGGCGCGTAGGTGTAGGTGTATTTTGTGGTCCGGGTGGTATAGTTGGCGAAATACTCGATCTGCTTTACGATGTCGCCTCTGTCGTTACGGATTGTATCCGTGTAATTGGCGACGGCGTAGTCGCGCAAATCGAGCTTGATGGTGATGTTGCCGCTGAGGCTGGTGTTGATGAAGACGGATGTGCAGGTGATGCTGCCGGTCACTTTCGCCCCTTCCTCGGTGACTGTGAGCCTCCCGTTGATCTTGGCGTTGTGCAGTTCGCCGCCGACGTGCACTTCCACGCTGCCGTTCTCGACGATCAGATTGGTCGCCTGGGCATAACCGTAGTCCTGAAGAAGTTTCTGTTTCTCTGCTTCCGTATAGTTCAAACGATAAAAACTATCCATGCCGATGTCGACTTCGCCCGACCTGACGACGATGTCTTTGGCAATGCCGCCCACATTCACGGACAGCGTACCGCCGTTGACGATGCAGTTATCCGCCAAGCCGTTATGAAGTTCATACGTGTATTGGACGGGGTCAATTCCCGTGCCGGACCGTATCGAAGTGATGCTGTTTGACCCGGAAACGGAAAGGGAGGTCGCCAGACATTGGCGGGCGGTGCCGTAGCCGCCGACGGAGAGGTGGCCGACCTCGCAGCCCGTGGCGCTTCCCCGATGATACACGTAATTGCTCTGCGTCGAGGAATAGCCTCCGTCCAGATTCCACCAGTCGTCTCTGATATATACGTAATCGTAATCAGACGATTCTCCCACATACATATCTCCGGACACCTTGCATCCCGATGCGCTGCCTCCGTATACCTTCAGGTTGACGACGCTGAGCCCGGATCCGTCGCGATAAGCCTCTCTGACCGCCGTATCATTGACATAGTCCGTAGGGGGAGTGCTGGGAAACACATAGGTTTGCGTATCCTCGTTGTATACTTTCCCGTAGGAACTGTATTCGTTCTCGATTATCGTGCCGTTCGTGTGGTATTGTAGCGTGACATCGTCAAGACCGGACGGGACGGGATCATACTTGTACGTGACCGCGGTTGTCGTCTTCCGTTTCAGATAGCGGTGATAGTCCGATGGTTTTTCGTAGGAGTAAAGAGCAGCGAAATAATCGGTTTCCTCATACCGCCACGCATACCGGGCGAGGCCCGCGCCGCCGTGGTCGAGCGTGCCGAGGATGTGCCCTGCCTCGTGCCGGATCACGTCCACAAGCTCGGCATCGTTGGCGGAATCATCCAGCAGCACGAAGGCGTCACCCTCGCCGATCCCCTCGGACAGCCCCAGGAACGCGCCATACTTGTCGAAGTCGGATGTCCGCCCGATGCGGACAGATGACTTGCTTTCAGTCGAGCTCGCTCCGAGCTCGAATCTGACATGCGAATCTGCACAATCCCTGTTCAAGGCTTCCGCAAGCATCCGGGCGCGATCGGCGGAGATCCCGCTCGGCGCGATCCGTACGGGAATGTTCATCCCAAGTTCAGGGTTGCGGTAGACGTGGCTGCCGCCGTTGAAGTCGAGGGTTACGATGCGGGTCGTACGTTCGTCGTCGGGTCGATTCTGGTTCATATTTGGGCTCTGTTCCGTTTTATTTGAGGCAATTCTGCTTATCGGTAACCTTGGTGGGTGTTTTTGTCGGTTCCTTATACCAGAGTTGCGATGTTCAGCCAGCCAGTCTTATCATCCAGTTCGGCGAGGGAGGACGCGGAGGCGTCCGCGAGGGCATCCGCATCGTACTGGCCGAAGCTCAGGGCATCCGAAATGCCGAGGTTGTCGGTCTCCGGCATAGCGAGCGAGGAGGAGGCGGAAGGATCCAGCGTGGCCGTGACGTTGTAGAACACACTGCCGGTGTCGTTGGCCTTTGTGCTCTCCGCCTTCATCAAGACGTAGTATTCCCCGGCTTCAAGATCGGAAATCTGTATATCCTTTTCGGTCTTGCTTGCGCCGCTGGCGACTGCGAGCTTCGCCGTCTGGATGGTTTCCAGCGTGTCGTTGCCCTTCTTGTCCTGCCCTTTCTTATAGACCGTGAATGTGGCGTCTCCAGTTGCTTCGAGATGGAAGTTCAGCTTTCCGTCGCTTGTCAGCTTGATCTTCGCGTAGTCGGTGGCATCCTGATACCCGACGAAGTTCTCCCAGTCAGTATCCGCGACCGGATTGGTGTCGAGTTTCACCTTGGTTTCCGTGCCGATGGTCGTGGATTCGAAGTGGTGGTTGGCATCCTCGACGTAGAACGACTTGGCCTTCTTGTCGTACAGGACGTTGTTCCGGCCATCATCGTTGCTGTCGAAGAACACGGCATCATCCGTAATCTGGACGTTATAATACACGCCTTTGCCCTTCGCCTCGTCGGAGCATTCCATTGAGACGTAGTATGTGTACTTGCTCGTATCAAGGAACTGCGCCTTGGTGGTCGCGTCGTACACTTTCTTCGCAGGCAGCGACACGCTCGTGACCTTCGAGAGTTTTCC
>Ga0310690_10001822_pt1 | contig 36860 bp, 37 predicted proteins | sample AusTroGonzalo_MG_2_FD_207661 | JGI IMG/M metagenome (GOLD analysis project Ga0310690, IMG submission 207661) | Bovine rumen microbial communities from tropical cattle in Woodstock, Queensland, Australia - Gonzalo_04 (v2) (version 2) | ecosystem: Host-associated > Mammals > Digestive system >...
TCCAACGTTCTTCTTGGGGGGTGTAGTTCATTAGGTAATAGGTAATAAGTAATAGGTTGAAGTTAGTTTTCGGACCAAATGACTTGCACGATGGTTTGTCCGACGGCTTTGAGGGTGTTGCGGTCGATGTGCTGCATATCGTCGTTGAGGGTGTGCCACGTCGGACCGAAAGTGCTTTGCGGACAGTCGGGATAGTAGGGAATGATGTCGATGGTGGGAATCCGCGCATAGCGGTTCAACGGGAAATGGTCGTCGTTGATTTGACCGCCTGCGGTTTTCGGGAAATAACTCGCGAAACCGGCTTGTTCAGCGGCTCGCCACACTTTTTCGACGATGGCCGAGGCAAAATGCAGCGAAATTTGTTCCTGATAGAACTTCGCACCCTGTCCGCCAACCATATCGAGCAGGATTCCATAGCGCACTTCATAGCGTTCGGGCAGGTTTTGAGCGAAATAATTCGAACCTAAAGCCCAACTGTTATCGCTTTCTGCATGATTTTCTTCCCATTGCGGCGTGCCCCAGTCCTCAGCGTCGAAGCAAATGAAGTCGATGCCGATGGTGGGTGGTAGGTGTTGGGTGGTAGGTGTTGAAGGGGTTTCTGAGGAAAGCAATCTTGCGATTTCGAGCATCACGGCGACACCCGAAGCGGCATCGTTGGCGGCGAGAATCGGTTTGCGCCAATTGGCTTCGTCGGGGTCGTTGTCGGCCCACGGACGGCTGTCCCAATGGGCGCAGAGCAGGATGCGCGTCGTCAGTTCAGGACGAAAACGCGCGATGATGTTCGTCGCGTGGAGAACGGTGCCGTCGTAGCCCTTGAGGTCGGCTTGTTGCGTCGTGACCACACAGCCGTATTGCTTGAATTTCTCGATGATCCAGTCTTTGCAACGCTCGTGACCCTCGGTGTTCATCGCCCGAGAGCCGAAATCGCACTGCGCCTGACAAAAAGCATAGGCAGAATCGGCTGAAAACGACGGACCGACGGGTGCAACGTCTTCAACAAGCGGTTCTTCGTCGCGAAACATCGAGAGAATCGCAGGCAGATAAATCGCAATTGCAAGCGCCGCCAGAGCGACAACGAGGAGTATCAGAAAAATTTTTCTCACCTTTTTAACCCTTTAACCTTTAAACTTTTTCACCTTTTCACCTTTTAACCCTTCCTCTGCACTTCCGCCATCACGCGCAGCCAGTTGCCGCCCCAGATTTTGCGAATATCCTGTTCGCTGTACTTCCGACGCAGCAGGTGGAGCGTGAAATTCAGGGCTTCCGAAGCATCGGCAAAGCCTGTGACACCGCCGTCGCCGTCGAAATCGGTGCCGATGCCGACGTGGTCGATGCCCATCACGTTGATGGCGTGTTCGAGGTGGTCGATGGCATCGAGAATCGACGCCTGACCGTCTTTGCGGAGGAATCCCGCGTAGAGCGTCGTGTGCGCCACACCACCCTTCTCGGCGAGTCGGCGGAGTTGATCGTCGGTGAGGTTGCGCGGATGATCGCAGAGCGCACGACAATTCGAGTGGCTGCAGACGATGGGCGTTGCACTGATGTCCAAAGCATCATAAAAACTCTTTTCGGCAGCGTGGCTGAGGTCAACCATGATGCCGTGACGATTCATTTCGCGAATCACCTGTTCGCCGAAAGTGCTCACGCCGTTGTGCGTGTTGCAACCCTTGGCCGAGTCGCAGATGTCGTTGTCGCCGTTGTGGCAGAGCGTGATATAGGCCACGCCACGCTGTGCGAACCGTTTTACGTTTTCGAGTTCGTGTTCGAGCGCCAGACCGTTTTCGATGGCCAAAACGATGGATTTGCGGCCTTTCCGCTTGTCTTCGTAGAGGTCGGCAGGCGTGCGGGCGAGGCTCAGATACTGCTTGTTTTGCTCGACGATGGTTTCGATTTGGTCGAAAATGCTGTGAGCGTAGGAACAGGGCGTGTATCGGGCCGTGTGCGGTGCGATGGACGAGAAGGTCTCGCCCATTTTCGGCTGCGGCAGATAGGCTGCCATAATGACAGCGTCCATCCGACCCTCGGTCATCTTGTGCAAATCGACGAGAATCCGCTCGTCGCGCTGCTCGAAATGGATGCCTTGCGGGAAGAACATCGGCGTGTCGCAATGGGTGTCGAGTGTCAGGACACGATGGTGTAACCGCTTGGCAGCATGATAATTATGTGCCTGATTCACCAACCATTGGAACAATTTCCGACCTTCTTCTTCCAACCATTCTGGATGCCATTGCACGCCGAGAATCGCCTTGTGCTCGGTACTTTCCATCGCCTCGATGGTGCCGTCGGGTGCCGTCGCGGTGACGCGGAAGCGATCGCCCACGTTATCGACGGCCTGATGGTGGAGTGTATTGACGAAAATCGTCGTTTTTTCCGCATCAGAAGTCTTTTCGGAGGCGTAAATCTCGGCCAATTCGCTGTCGGGCTCGATGACGACCGAGTGCGTCGGTTCCGACCGATGACATTCCTGCGAATGTTTGATGGTCGCTGTGGAAGAAATGTCCTGCGCGACGTGGCCGCCGAGGGCCATCGCCAGCGTCTGCATACCCCGACAAATGCCGAAAATCGGAATTTGGCGGTTGTAGGCAAGGCGCGTCAGCAGCAGTTCCGACAAGTCGCGCCGTGAATTGATGCCACCGAGTTTCGGCGCAGGCTGTTCGCCGCCCCAAAGCGGATTGTAGTCAGCTCCACCGCTGAGCAAAAGGCCGTCGATGTGCTCCAACACATTGACGAGAACCCCTTTGTCGGCGGTCGGCGGAATAATCACGGGCGTTCCGCCTGCCTTGATGACCTGTTCGTAGTACGGGTCACAAAGGGCAGCATTTCCATCCGTGTGGTTGCCCGTGATGCCGATGAGCGGGCGGTGGTCGGAGGCTGGAAATTGCTCGTGAACCGCCTGCAGATTCGATTTTAAATCAAAAGGTTTCAAAACTTATTTTTTCTTAGAATCGTTCTTTTTTGCAGTGCTTCCGATGGCTGTTTGCGATGCATCGTCATCGTAAACGATGTCCACCAACTCAACCGTGAAAATCAGGGTCGAGAACGGCTTGATTTGACCTGCCTGACGCTCGCCATAGGCCAATTCCTGCGGGATGTAGAGTTCCCATTTCGAACCGACGGGCATCAGTTGCAATGCCTCTGTCCAGCCTTTGATGACTTGGTTGCAGCGGAATTTCGAGGTCTGCGGATTGCGCTTGTAGGAACTGTCAAAGACGTTGCCGTCGATGGTTTTTCCTTCGTATTTCACCTCGACCGTCTGCTCGGCCAGCGGCTTTTCGCCCGTTCCCATCGTCAAAACCTTGTATTGCAGACCGCTCGGTAGCGTCACAACGCCGTCTTTCTTGGCATTTTCAACCATCCACGCGGCATTTTCAGCCTTGTAAGCCGCATTCATCTCTTCTTTCACCCTCTTGAGGTTTTCTTCGAAATAGGTTTGGGCGGCAGAATCGGTATAGACGCTGTTGTCTATCGTGAGCGAGGCCACAAAACCGCGATGGAACAAATCCTCGTTGATTTCGACCTTCGAGCCCTCAAATTCGCCTTTCATACCCGGGAAAATGCGCTGTTTCGCCATCTGGGCGATTTGCGTTCCTGCGAGATAGGCGGCGAACTTCGGGTCTTCAGCCTTTTTGACTGCCTCGGCATAGCCTTTTGCGAAGTCGGCCATGTAAGCCGTATCGACCTTCATCTGCTGTTGCAGATAGGGAAGAAGTCCCTGCGTGGCGGCCTTTCCTGCGGCATAACTCAGCGAGTCGTCGGGGTTGGTCAGCACGAGGGGCGGCACAACACAGCAGTCGGAGACGGTAGCCGCCTCCGATTGCTTTTTCTTTGTTTTTTTCTTGGTCGTGTCCGCCATACAGAACGATGCGCTCAGCACGAAGGCAACGGCCAATAATGCGATTTTTTTCATGAATGTCTAACGATTAATTGACTTTCAGCAGTTCAACCTTGAAAATCAGAGCCGAGAACGGCTGGATTTCACGTGCCTGACGCTCGCCGTAAGCCAGTTCCTGCGGAATATAGACTTCCCAAATCGAACCTTCGGGCATGTGGACGAGAGCCTGCGTGAAGCCCTTGATGACCTGATTCACGCGCATATCGGCGGGCTCTTTACCATAAGAACTGTCGAAAACTTTGCCGTCGATGGTCTTTCCTTCGTAGTGAACCTTCACCATCGAAGTGTCTTTCGGCATGGCGCCGCTACCTTCCTTGATGACTTTGTACTGGATGAACGACTTGCCTTTCGTGCCGTCGAGTTGGTCGTATTCGACCTCAAGCGTCTTCACGTCTTCTTTCTTGCCGTTTTCAGCGAGGAATTTCTCACCAGCCTCTTTGTTCGCACCGAACTCCTGCAAAGCGGTTTCTGCCTTCACCTTGCGCATGAGCGATTCCGAGACGAGTTGAGCCTTGTCCATGTCCATCATTTGGTTCTTGCCTGTGGTTCCAGCAACGAATCCAGCCATGAAGTTCTTCAGCGAGATGGTCTTCGTGGAGTCGTTTCCGAACACTTCGCGGTTGATGCCAGGCATCATCTGCGTGGAAATCTGCTGACCGATTTGAATACCGGCGTAGTAGGCAGCCTTTTTCTTGTCGTCGCCGGCGTTGGCACCGTCGTTGAGACCCTTGATGAAGTCGTTCATGTAGGCCGTGTCGATTTGCAGACGATCGACGAGATACTCTTTCAGACCCTGTGTCTGCGTCAGACCGATGGCATAGCTCATCGAATCGACATCACTCTTCAGATTGGCTTTCGGGGTTCCGTTGCCGCACGATGTGAACATGGCGGCAGCAATAGCCATAGCGGCTACAAATGTCAATTTTTTCATTGTTTTGTTAATGGTTAATTGTTAATTATAAATTTATTAAATCACTTCAATGAGTTCAACGTCGAACACCAACGCTGCGAAGGGAGGAATCGATGCGCCTGCGCCGCGCTCGCCATAACCCAAATGGTAGGGGATGAAGAAGCGGTATTTCGCGCCTTCCTGCATCAGTTGAAGACCTTCCGTCCAACCGGCAATCACTCCGTTCAACGGGAATGTGGCGGGCTCACCGCGCTGGATGCTGCTGTCGAACAATGTGCCATCGACGAGCATTCCCTCGTAGTGGCATTTCACTTGGTCGGTGGCTTTCGGCTTGCGACCGTTACCCTCTTGCAGCACCTGATATTGCAGGCCGCTCGGCAGCGTCACAACGCCGTCTTTCTTGCCGTTTTCAGCCAGATATTGTTCGCCCTGCTGCTTCAGTGCCTTGTGTCGCTCGGCAGCCGAAGCACGTTGTTTTTCTTCCTGTTTCTGGAAAAATTCTTGCACGATGGCCTGCGCCTCGTAAGCGTCCAACTGCGTTTTTCCACCAGCCAGAACGTCCTTGATGGCCTGTGCGAAATCGTCGATGTTCAGGCTCTCGGCACCCATGTCGTTCAACTGTCGACCGATGCCTATGCCCAATGCGTAGCTAACTTTGTCCATTTTCTTGATTTTTCGTTCAAAATTTTGCTTAAAATTCGTCAATCTGTAAAAATATGTGTGCAAAGTTACAATTTTTCTGTGATTGTTGTGCATTATTTCGGGAAAAATCATTATTTTTGTGGAATATTAAGCAGAATCAACCCGAAAATCGGGAAAAAATGTACCTAAAAACTATTCTATCAGCGTATGAAAAAGATTGTTTTTTTGACGGGTGCCGGTATGTCGGTGGAAAGCGGATTCAAGACTTTTCGCGGAGCCGGCGGATTGTGGGAGGATTTCCCCGTTGAGCAGGTGGCGAGCCACGAAGGATGGCTGGCCGACCCTGTTTTGGTCAATCAATTTTACAACCGACTGCGTAAAAAACTGTTTGCCGCAGAGCCGAACGAAGGGCATCGTTTGATTGCTGCGCTACAAGACGATTTCGACGTGACAGTGGTGACGCAAAACGTTGATAATCTGCACGAAAAGGCGGGTTCGAAGCGCGTGATTCACCTCCACGGCGAACTGACGAAGGTTTGCTCTTCCGACGACCAATTCGACGAGCGTTATGTGCGCGAGCTGACGGAGGACAACTGCGAGGTGGCCGATGGCGAAAAGGCTGGCGACGGTTCGCTGTTGCGCCCCTTCATCGTGTTTTTCGGTGAGAGCGTCCCGATGATTGGCCCTGCCGCCGAGGTCGTCAGCGAAGCAGATATTTTGGTGATTATCGGCACATCGATGAACGTCTATCCCGCTGCCGGACTGGCGCATTATGTCAAGGCTGGAACACCGATTTTCCTCATCGACCCCGACGATGTACCGACGGGCAACATCCCGAATCTGACGCATATCCAAAAGGGTGCGAGCGAAGGAATGAGGGAGTTGATTGAAAAGGTGAAAAGGTGAAAAAGTGAAAAAGTGAAATTGTCAAATCGTAAAATAGTCAAATTGTCAAATAAAACCATGAATCCGATTGTTAGTATTATCATGGGCAGCACCAGCGACCTGCCGGTTATGGAAAAGGCTGCCGCTTTCCTCGACGAAATGGGGATTCCGTTTGAAATGCAGGCTCTTTCGGCCCATCGCACGCCCGATGCCGTCGAACAATACGCCAAAAATGCCGCTGAACGCGGTGTTCGAGTCATCATCGCAGGTGCCGGAATGGCTGCCGCATTGCCTGGCGTCATCGCCGCACAAACCACGTTACCCGTCATCGGCGTGCCCATCAAAGGGATGCTCGACGGCCTCGACGCACTGCTCAGCATCGTGCAAATGCCGCCGGGAATCCCCGTGGCGACGGTTGCGGTGAATGGTACGCTCAATGCTGCCATTCTCGCCGCCGAAATGCTCGCCCTGAGCGACGCGGAATTGCATCAAAAAATGGTGGATTACAAGGAAAATCTCAAGAAAAAAATCGAAAAAGCCAACGCAGACCTCAGCGAAGTGAAATTTAAGCACAAAACGAACTGAAAAAACGGGTAGATTATGCTGGTAAAGACCTATTGCGCGGCAGTGAACGGCCTTGAGGTGACAACGGTCACCATCGAAGTGAGTATGAATCCGGGGGTGATGTATCGGTTCACCGGACTCGGCGACAAGGCCGTGCGCGAGGGTCGCGACCGCATCGCCGCCGCATTGCAGCAGACGGGCTACAAATTTCCGCACGGCGACATCACCGTGAACATGGCACCTGCCGACCTGCGCAAAGAGGGTTCGTCGTTCGACTTGCCCCTCGCCGTCGCACTTCTGGCTGCCAGCGGAAGCATCGTCTGCGAGGAACTGGAACGCTATATGATTGTCGGCGAACTGAGCCTCGACGGGTCGTTGCAGCCGATTCGCGGTGCTCTGCCCATCGCCATAAAAGCGCGGAAAGAGCAGTTCAAGGGGCTTCTCGTGCCAGTTCAGAACGTGCGCGAGGCCGCCGTCGTCAATAACCTTGAGGTTTATGGCATGGAATCGTTGCAGGATGTCATCAATTTCCTTTCGGGCCGACAAGCTTTCGAACCGCTTCACATCGACACGCGACGCGAATTTTACGAGCAACAGGCGCATTTCGACCTCGATTTCTCGGATGTGCGTGGTCAGGAATCGGCCCGTCGCGCCCTCGAAGTGGCTGCGGCAGGCGGACACAATATGATTATGATAGGCAGCCCGGGTTCGGGAAAGTCGATGATGGCGAAACGATTGCCAGGGATTTTGCCACCGCTCTCGTTGGCCGAAAGCCTTGAAACCACGCAAATTCACTCGATTGCAGGCAAACTCGGGCGCAATGCCACGTTGATTTCACAGCGACCGTTCCGTGCGCCGCATCACACGATTTCGGAAGTCGCCCTCGTCGGTGGCGGCTCGAATCCGCAGCCCGGCGAGATTTCTTTGGCCCACAACGGCGTTCTTTTTGCCGATGAACTCACGGAATTCAATAAACAAACGCTCGAAGTGCTGCGCCAACCGCTTGAAGACCGAAAAATCACGATTAGCCGCGCCAAATACTCGCTCGAACTGCCCTGTTCGTTTATGTTCGTGGCCTCGTGCAACCCCTGTCCCTGCGGCTACTACGGCGACCCGACCCACCAGTGCGTCTGCACGCCCGGCCAGATTGCCCGCTATATGTCGCGCATTTCCGGTCCACTGCTCGACCGCATCGACATTCAGATTGAAATCACGCCCGTGCCGTTTAAAGACATCTCGAAAATCGCCCCTGGCGAACCCAGCGAAAAGATTCGCGAGCGCGTCGTAAAAGCGCGACAACGACAGGAAGAGCGGTTCCGCGACCACAAAAACGTTCATTGCAACGCGCAGATGACCGAAAAGATGATTCACCAGTTTGCCGAGCCCGACGAAGCCGGCGTTCAGATGCTTCGCATGGCGATGGAACGGCTGTCGCTCTCTGCCCGTGCCTACAGCCGCATCCTGAAAGTTGCCCGAACCATCGCCGACCTCGAAGGCACCGAGAAAGTCCAAAGCCAGCATATCGCCGAAGCCATCGGCTATCGACAACTCGACCGTGGCGATTGGGCAGAGCGAGGAATTTGAAAAAAATTATTTCGAAAGAAAAAACAAACTAACGCCAATCACTGAAATGACGGCACCCAGCACCGCTCGCCACGTGATTTTCGTGTGGAAAAGCCAGTACGACGGCAGGAGAATGATGATGGGCGTCATTGCCATCAGTGTCGAGGCGATGCCGGCGGCGGTGTATTGCACGGCCATCAGCGAGAAACCCACGCCAACGAATGGGCCGAAAATGGTGGTGGCGGTGGCGACGGAAAAGCCTTTGCGGTCATGCAGAGCCTCGCGAAGCGGCGAGAAGCCCTCGCGGAAATAGAGCAGTAGCGTAAAACCGACGAGTCCCGCAATGCAACGGATGAAATTTGCGCTGAAGGGAATCATCCACGCCGGCGTGTCGGCCACAGTCGATGCATCGTAATGGTCCATACCGATTTTGCTCAACACCAGTCCAATTCCCTGACAAAGAGCCGCCCCGATGGCAAAAAGTACGCCGTTCAGCGGCAGTTTCAGCGTCACTTTATGATGTTCGCCCCGTCCGAGCACGGAAATTCCAATACCGAAAAGCGTTACCAACATCGCCACGATGCTCATTCTCGTCATTTCCTGTCCCAAGGTGAGCCACGCCATTTGTGCGGCGGCCAAGGGCGCAAGCGTCATAAAAAGTTGTCCGTAGCGCGACCCGATAATGATGTAGCACTGAAACAGGCAGAAATCGCCGATGACATAGCCCACGAGTCCCGACAGCAGCAACCATCCGTAGGCTTCCATCGTGCCGCCCATAGGCAACGGCAATCCCGTCACGACCCAGAACATCGCCATCGAAAACAGCAGCGCCAATGCCATTCGCAGCACGTTCAGCGTCAGGTTGCCCAGCCGTTTCGAGCCGAACTCGCTCAGCAATGCCGTTGCCGTCCACGAAAACGCCACGCCAATAGAAATCAATTCACCTAAATATGCCATCAGAATTTTTTATTTATACATTGGGTTCCCACAAAAATCGACTCATATCCACGCGCCCGTTGGCCTTGAAACGGACACCTTCGTCCTCCAACAACGGTCGCTGCTGTCCCCATCCGGGTGCCGTTCGACCCTCTTTATTGACAACACGATGACAAGGCAATTCGGCGGCCTCAGGCGTGTAGCCCAACGTGCGACCGACCATTCGCGAGTGGCTCGGCCACCCTGTCCACGCGGCGATGATGCCGTAGGTTGTGACCTTTCCACGCGGAATCTGACCGACGATGTTCAGCACGTCGTCGCGAAACCTCCGCGCCTGTTCAGCCGTCATTTGATGCGGAAAATCTTTCATCGTTGATGTGGATTGATTCAAACATTTTGCGGTATGCCTCCACTTTCTTGTCGAATGCGAGTGGATAGGCGCGAGAGGACGACGGAAGTCGGTAGAGCACGAGCGAACGACCGCCGGGAATGGCAACGCTGGAATTGACCTTCGGAATATCGGAAATCCCAAGCGTCTGGCAGATGGTTTCCGTTGCCTTTTCGCCCGTTGTGACGATGGCGCGGCAATGGGGAATCTGTCGCAACAGAGCGTGAATGTCGGTGGGTTCAACCACCTCCAGAAACTTGTCCGACGCATTGTCTTTCGTTCGGCGAATGGCGGTCGCGGTGTCAAAAAAAGCGATGCCTTTTTCTTGGCAAAACCCCACGATTTCCTCCTGTCGGAACCGTTTTTCCCGCTCATCGACGAAATGGTTGCGGTCGCCGAAGAAAATCTGTCCCTCAATGCGCCAATGGTCGTTGATGAAATTCGGGTAGAAGAAGTCCATCGACCACCGTTTCCGCTGCGGTGGAAAGCTGCCGAGAAACAGCACCTTCGCGTTCTTCGGCAAAAACGGCTTGAGCGGATGAAATTCTACTTCTGCCGTGCTTCGCGCCATATTTTCGAGGTTGAGAAATGACGTTTTCACTTCAATTATTTACCGGGATAACTTCCCCTCTGATAATGAGTGATTGAAAAATAGGAATAACCATCTTCGTCGTAGTCCTTTCTTTTGTCGTTCGTAAAAATCAGAATCCCGTCCTTGATTTCATATGGGATCTGAAATACCTCACCTTTACTACTATCGGTATTTTTTATCATACCATCTGAGGTAACGAATGTACTACTGTAACTTTCACCATAACTACCGTTGACAGTAACTACGCCATTTGAATGGAATGTCAGTTCATCCCACCACACTTCATAATTTAATTGATCGTGATATTCTCCTGTATCCTTACCATTTTTGATTTCGTAAATTCGTGTCGATTTACCGTCATCAATGTATTTCCAATGGCTAACAAGCACATCTTTTTTATATTCCCACAATTCGACAGTGGTGCTATACCATGTACCAACCAGTCTTTTATCTACTGTTGGGTTGTCGTCATCATCATTGTTACACGAAACAAATACAAAAGCCATCATCAGAACGATGGCTGAAAGATAAAATTTTTTCATTGTTCTACTTTTGAAATTTTATTACAAATGAAGTAGCCCCAGCCTCTATTTTGAGATGGAGACTGGGGCTATGGATGTTAATCCGCCAACTTGGCTTTGATGAACTCGCGGTTCAGTCGTGCGATGTTGGCAATGGATTCGCTCTTCGGGCAGACGGCTTCGCAGGCACGGGTGTTCGTGCAGTTGCCGAAACCGAGTTCTTCCATCCGCATCACCATATTCTTGGCGCGACGAGCAGCCTCGGGACGACCCTGCGGCAGCAATGCCAACTGGCTGACCTTCGACGACACGAAGAGCATCGCCGAACCGTTCTTACAAGCAGCGACGCAGGCTCCGCAACCGATGCAGGTGGCGCAGTCCATCGCCTCGTCGGCATTCTCCTTCGGGATGAGGATGGCGTTGGCATCCTGTGCCTGTCCCGTGCGAATCGAGGTGTAGCCGCCGGCCTGGATAATCTTGTCGAAGGCTCCGCGGTCGACCATACAGTCCTTGATGACGGGGAAGGCTGCCGAGCGCCACGGCTCAACGGTGATGACATCGCCGTCGTTGAAGCGGCGCATATAGAGTTGGCAGGTGGTGGCACCGCGCTCGGTCTTGCCGTGCGGCGTTCCGTTGATGTAGAGCGAGCACATACCGCAGATTCCCTCGCGGCAGTCGTGGTCGAAGACAAACGGCTCCTTGCCCTCGCTGATGAGTTCCTCGTTGAGGATGTCGAGCATTTCGAGGAAGGAGGTGTCGTCGGGGATATTCTTCATCTCGCGGGACTCAAAATGGCCTTTTTCGCGTGGGCCGTTCTGCTTCCAGTACTTAATTGTAAAACTGATATTCTTTGCCATAGTCTTTTAATTATCTTTGATGATTAAATGGCTTCGCCTTAGCAAAGCTCAAGCAAGCTTGGCTTTACATTCGGCTTGCACATTAATTCTTATAGTTACGCGTTTGTACCTTAATAGCCTCATATTCGAGCGGTTCCTTGATGAGTTCGGGCGTCTTTTCGTCGCTGCCCTGATACTCCCAGCAACCCACGTAGAAGAAGTTCTCGTCGTCGCGCTTGGCCTCGCCTTCCTCGGTCTGGTGCTCCTCGCGGAAGTGTCCGCCGCAGGATTCCTCACGGTGGAGGGCATCGTTGGCAACGAGTTCACCCATCAGGATGAAGTCGCGCAGGTGGATGGCCTTGTCGAGTTCGACGTTCACGCCGTCTTTCGTTCCGGGGATGAAGAGGTTGGTTTCGAACTCCTTGCGAAGTTCCTTCATCAGTTTCAGACCCTCTTGCAGTCCTTCCTTCGTGCGACCCATACCCACGTACTCCCACATAATGTGGCCGAGTTCCTTATGGATGGAATCGACGCTGCGCTTACCCTTGATGTTCATCAGGCGGTCGATTTCGCTGCTGACAGCCTTTTCTGCCTCGGCAAATTCGGGCAAATCGGTGCTGACCTTGCCCCAAAGCGACTGGTCGGCGAGGTAGTTCTGAATCGTGTAAGGCAGTACGAAATAACCGTCGGCCAAGCCCTGCATCAGCGCGGAAGCACCGAGGCGGTTGGCACCGTGGTCAGAGAAGTTGCACTCGCCGATGGCAAAGAGTCCCGGAATGGTCGTTTGCAGTTCGTAATCGACCCAAACGCCGCCCATCGTGTAGTGGATGGCGGGGAAAATCATCATCGGGTGATAGTATTTCACGCCGTTGATTTCTTTCGCAAACTTACCCGGGTTCACATCGGTGATTTCCTCGTACATTTCGAAGAGGTTACCGTAGCGCTGCATAATTTCGTCGATGCCGAGGCGGTTAATCGACTCCGAGAAGTCGAGGAACACAGCCAGACCCGTGTTGTTTACGCCGAAGCCGTGGTCGCAACGCTCCTTGGCGGCACGCGAAGCCACGTCGCGCGGCACGAGGTTTCCGAAAGCCGGATAGCGACGCTCCAGATAGTAGTCGCGGTCTTCTTCGGGAATCTCATAGCCCTGCTTCGTGCCTGCCTGCAATGCCTTAGCGTCTTCGATTTTCTTCGGCACCCAGATACGACCGTCGTTGCGCAGCGACTCCGACATCAGCGTCAGTTTCGACTGCTTGTCGCCGTGTACGGGGATGCAGGTCGGGTGAATCTGAACGTATGAAGGATTTGCAAAGTAAGCACCCTTGCGATAGCACTGGATAGCGGCCGTACAGTTACAGCCCATTGCGTTGGTCGAGAGGAAGTAGGCATTGCCATATCCGCCCGTCGCGATGACGACTGCATTGGCCGAGAAACGCTCCAGTTTGCCCGTCGTGAGGTCTTTGGCGATGATGCCGCGTGCGCGACCATCGACTACGACGAGTTCTTCCATTTCATAGCGCGTGAAGAGTTTCACTTTGCCCAACTCGACCTGACGGCTCAGCGACGAATAGGCACCGAGCAGCAACTGCTGTCCGGTCTGGCCCTTCGCGTAGAATGTGCGGCTCACCTGAGCACCGCCGAATGAGCGGTTGGCCAGCATTCCGCCGTACTCGCGGGCGAAAGGAACACCCTGCGCCACGCACTGGTCGATGATGTTGTTCGACACTTCAGCCAGACGATAGACATTGGCCTCGCGAGCGCGATAGTCGCCACCCTTCACCGTGTCGTAGAACAGGCGATAGACAGAGTCGCCGTCGTTTTGATAGCACTTGGCCGCGTTGATACCGCCCTGTGCAGCAATCGAGTGAGCACGGCGAGGCGAGTCCTGAATGCAGAAATTATAAACATTGAAACCCATTTCAGCGAGCGAAGCGGCTGCCGAAGCACCGGCCAGACCCGTTCCCACGACAATCACGTCGAGTTTCAGTTTGTTTTTCGGGTTCACAAGCCGTTGGTGAGCCTTATACTCCTTCCATTTCTCGGCAACTGGTCCCGAAGGTATTTTTGAATCTAATACTTTTGCCATAATCTTCTTAAAATTTGATGATTTTTTTAGTTTTCTTCGCTGCACTCAGCCTTTTTCTCGCAGTGTCCAGCCTTTTCCTTGCAATCGGCGTGCTTCTTGTCGCAACCTTCAGCACCTTTTTCGCACGGCGCAGCCATCAGACACTCCGTCTTGGGCTTGCAGCCATCGGCTTCGCAAAGACTCGGCGCGCACTTGAACGCAAACGCCAGAACGACCACGAGGAACATCAGCATCAACAGTGTCGTGTAGATGTAACTGATGGTTTTCCAACGGCAGAACCACGTTTTTCCATTCCATCCAAAGGTCTGCATTGCCGACCAGAGACCGTGTGTCAGGTGGAACCAGAGAGCCACGAGCCAAATGATGTAGAGCACCACAAACACCGGACACGAGAACGTCTCGACAATCCAGCCGAAACCGTCGCCGGGAGAATGGGCAAGACCCTCGATGCCAGCCAACTCGGCAAACATCATATTGTACCAGAAGTTAAAGAGATGGAGCAGCAGTCCGAGCAGAATGATCAGGCCCAGCACAAGCATATTCTGCGAGGCCCATTCCACCTTCGACGGCTTGTCCGTCACTGCATAACGCTCTCCACCACGCGCACGACGGTTTTGTATCGTCAGGATGAAGGCGTACACAATGTGAATCACTGCGAGTGCTGCCAAGCCGAGCGTTGCCACGACGGCATACCAGTTGGCACCCAGAAATTCGCAAATCATGTTGTAACCGTCTTTCGAGAACAGCGCCACCACGTTCATACAACCGTGAAAGGTCAGGAACAAAATCAGCGCAACGCCCGTGACGGACATTACAACTTTTCTACCAATTGATGAATTGATTAACCACATAAATGATTGATTTTAAATAAATTATTAAATGTTAAATACTTATTTTCAGGTATGTTTATCCATTTCAGCGAACAAAGTTAGCACAAAATGATGAGATGGGCAAATGTTTTCGCAAAAAAGCACTAAAAAATGATGATATTCTTAAAAAATGTCGTACTTTTGCGCTCGAAAAACGGAAAAATATGACCATTAACGAACGACAAGACGAAATTATCGAGGAGTTTGAGTGCCTCGACGACTGGATGGACAAATACCAGATGTTGATTGACTTGGGTGGCGAACTCGAACCGTTGCCCGAGCAGTATAAAACCGAACAAAACCTGATCGACGGTTGCCAGAGCCGCGTGTGGGTGCAGTGTGAAACGAAAAGCGAGGAAGATGGCGAGAAAGTGATGCACTTGCAGGCCGACAGCGACGCGCTCATCGTGAAGGGAATCGTGGCGCTGCTGTTGCGCGTACTCAACGACCAACGACCCGGGGACGTGCTCAACGCCGACCTCTACTTCATCGAACGAATCGGACTCCACGAACACCTTTCGCCGACGCGTTCCAACGGTTTGTTGTCGATGGTGAAACGGATTCGAACGATTGCTTTAGAGAATGTAGAACCATGCGCAAACTGAACATCCTTGAAATGAACCGGCTGACGGTCGATGAGTTCCGCGAGGCCGAAAAACTGCCGCTCGTGGTCGTGCTCGACGATGTGCGCTCGCTCTACAATGTAGGCAGTGTTTTCCGCACTTGCGACGCTTTTCGCGTGGAGGCGGTCTATCTCTGCGGCATCACCGCCACACCGCCCCACAACGAGATTCACAAAACCGCCCTCGGAGCCGAGGATTCCGTCGCGTGGCGCTATTTCAAGACTGCCGATGAAGCCGTCGCCGAACTGAAACAACAAAATTTCACCGTCTATGCCGTCGAACAAACCGAAGGTTCCGTCAAACTTCCTTTTTCTATCGAAAATCCTTCCTCGAAACTCGAAAAATCCCCTGCATCCTTCATCCTTCATTCTTCATCGAAAAAAGGCGCCGCCCTCGTTCTCGGCCACGAAGTCAAAGGCGTCAGTCAGAGTGTTGTGGATGCTTGCGACGGTTGTTTGGAGATTCCTCAGTTCGGCACGAAACATTCGCTGAACGTTTCCGTCGCCGCCGGCATCGTCATTTGGGAATTTGCCCGCCATTATTACGGTCAGAATCCCGAAAAAATCGATTGAAAACACAAAAAAAAACGTTCCAAACTCACGTCTGAAACGGTGACAATGTCTAACTCTTTGCGTGTTGGGTGACCGGGATTCGAACCCAGAATGACAGAACCAAAACCTGTAGTGTTACCATTACACCATCACCCAATCAGCGTTTTGCGGCTGCAAAGGTACAAAGAAAAATTGAAAATCGACGATTGCAGCTTATTTTTTTTCAAAAAACTTGATTTTTAGCCTCCCAAATGTCGAAAATTCCCTATTTCACCGTGATGAGATAGTAGTTTTTCTTGCCTTTTTGTGCCAAGAGATACTTCCCGTCGATGAGGTCATCGGCAGTGATGGCGCGGTCGTCGCCGAGTTTCTCTTTGTTGAGGCTCAACGCACCGTTTTTGAGGAACTCGCGCACCTCGCGCTTGCTCTGGAACACCTTCGTCGTTTCGGTGAAAAGTTCGCTGGCGACTTGTCCGAGTTGGTCTTTCGTAATCGTGAACTGCGGCACACCGTCGAACACGTCGAGGAACGTCTGCTCGTCAAGTTTTTCGAGTGCTTCCTTCGTGGCTTTTCCGAAAAGGATGTTCGAGGCTTCGAGGGCTGCGTCGAGGGCTTCCTGCGAGTGCACCATCACGGTTACTTCCTCGGCCAGACGGCGTTGCAGTGTGCGACGGCCGGGGTCTTGCTTGTGCTCTTCAACGAGCGCGTCGATGACGTCTTTTTCGAGTGAAGTAAAAATTTTGATATAGCGTTCCGCGTCGTCGTCCGACACGTTCAGCCAGAACTGATAGAAACGATAGGGCGTGGTGCGCTTCGGGTCGAGCCAGATGTTGCCCGACTCGGTTTTTCCGAACTTTTTGCCGTCCGACTTCGTGATGAGCGGACAGGTCAGGGCGAAGGTCTCGACCTCGTTGCCGAGCGTGCGGCGAATCAACTCCGTGCCCGTCGTCATATTGCCCCATTGGTCGTTGCCGCCAAGTTGCAGTTTCACGCCCTTGTGCTGATAGAGATAGAGAAAATCGTAGCCCTGTAAGAGTTGATAGGTGAACTCGGTGAACGAAAGGCCGTCGCGTGCCGTACCGTTCAGTCGCTGCTGCACGCTGTCCTTCGCCATCATATAGTTGACGGTGATGTGCTTGCCGACCTCGCGTGCGAAGTCGAGGAACGTGAAGTCCTTCATCCAGTCGTAGTTGTTCACCATCTCGGCGGCATTTTCCTCCTTCGACTCGAAATCAAGGAATTTGGCCACCTGCGCCTTGATACACTCCTGATTGTGGCGCAGTGCCTCGTCGGTGAGCAGGTTGCGCTCCTGCGACTTTCCCGACGGGTCGCCAATCATTCCCGTTGCACCGCCCACAAGGATAATCGGCTTGTGGCCGCAGCGCTGCAAGTGGCGCAACATCATAATGCCGCACAAGTGTCCGATGTGCAGCGAGTCAGCCGTCGGGTCCGTACCCAAATATGCTGTAACCATCTCCCTTTGCAGGAGTTCCTCCGTTCCCGGCATCATCTGTGCCAGCATCCCGCGCCAGCGCAGTTCTTCTACGAAATTTTTTCTCATCGAATCGTTACTTTTTTAATTTGCGGGTGCAAAGGTACGATTAAGTGAGGGAAATACAAAATAAAACCTATTTTATTTTTATTTCCGAACGAAAGTACCTTCATGAAAGGTACGAAAAAACGAGGGCAGGACAAAATGATTTTACGAAAAAAAAGTTTTATAGTTTTTTACATTCGTAAACAAGGCAAAACGAAAAGACGATTTCAACGACAATCATGACAAAAGCTAAGACGTAAATCGGGGCAACATGGCCGAGCACGAGTGACATGATGGGGATGAAAATCGACAGAATCAGGTAGGTTTTTGAGGAATACAGCCAACTAAACGGCATGAGGTGGGCACCGAAAATCATGGCGAAAACCATCAGCATCTTGTCGGGTACAGCGTTGAAAACCCACATTGCTATCAGAATGTAGAGCATTTGATTGACCGAAAACAGAATTCCCGCTTTTGTCAAAGGATTTTCCTTGTTTTGGAAGTCGATTTTCAACCATTTTGACAGCATCCAAGCCAAAGGAAAGAGCAGGGCTGTGGCGCAGAATGTCAGAAGATTTTTCTGCATGATGTCGAGCGATGAAAGATGAACAACGAGTATCACGGCCCAAATGAAGACCGACGACACGATGAAATGCAGTCCTTTTTTCTGTTTGACGGAACAATCTTTTTGCAGTTCCTCGAGGGTGAATTTTTCCATATTTTTTTATCATTTCTTGTTCTTCTTTTTCGGTATTGGCAGTTCCTTGCAGGTTTCGCGGACAAGCCTTGAAAGATAGTCTCGATCATCGACGTCGGCAATGTAGAAATAGTCTTTTGCACCCTCGTAGGGAGGGCGCAAATCGACTTCGCGAAGGAGTTTCCGGCCTGCTTCCGTCGGTTTCAGATAGAGGCAGTCGTCGCAAATCAGCCCGAAAATTTTACCGTTGCAATAGATACCGTAGTCGCCAAACATCTTTTTGGTGACAATCTCGCCCGCAGTTGCACATTGCTCTGCAATATATTCCACAAAATCCGTTTTGCTAGCCATTCTATACACTTTATCGGATGAATAGTAATTCGCGATATTTCGGCAGTGGCCAAAGACCGTCATCTACGATGAGTTCGAGCTTATCGATGTGATAGCGGATGGTGTCGAGATAAGGCTCCACTTTGTCGTGGTAGGCGATGGCCTTGCCGTGCTCGTCCTCAATCTTATTGGCGAGTTTTCGGGCATCGACGAGTTCTTCCACGCCCTTTTCGATAGCATTGGTATGCTCGGCTATTTCCTCAATGAGTTTGAGGTTGCGGGCATTCAGTTTCTCGGCCTTGTCGGTTGGGAAGGCTGTAGAAACACTATCTACATTCTTCAGCAGGGCACTCTGATAGCGAGTGGCAACGGGGATGATGTGATTCATCGACAAGTCGCCGAGAACGCGTGCCTCAATCTGAATTTTCTTCGTATAGGTTTCCCATTTTACTTCGTTTCGGGCTTCCAGTTCTTTTTTCGTCATCACACCCAGACTTTCAAACATCTGGATACTCGCCGGGTCGAGGTAACGCTCGAAAATTTTCGGGCAGGATTTCTCTATGTCGAGTCCGCGTTTTTCCGCTTCAATGACCCACTCGTCTGAATAGCCGTTGCCGTCGAAACGGATGGGTTTGCAGGTTATAATGTCCTCACGCAATACATCGATGATGGCATAGAAAGTGGCAGAGCGACTTGTATTCTTTAGTTTTTTTTCAAACTCTGGGATGCGGGTATCTACGCGTTTCTTAAAATCGACCAAAGCTTCGGCAACGGCACTATTCAAGGCAATCATCGCACAAGCGCAGTTGGCCTCGCTGCCTACGGCACGAAATTCGAAGCGATTGCCCGTAAAGGCAAAGGGCGACGTGCGGTTGCGGTCAGTATTGTCAATCAGCAGTTCGGGAATTTCGGGGATGTTCATCTTCATTCCCTGTTTGTCTGCCATAGAAAGCGTATCGTTTTGGTCTGCCATTTCGATTTGATCCAATAGTTCGCTTACCTGTTTACCGAGGAAGGAACTGACAATGGGGGGTGGAGCTTCGTGAGCACCCAGACGATGGGCGTTGGTGGCACTCATAATCGAGGCTTTCAGCAAACCATTGTGCTTATACACACCCATCAGCGTTTCGACGACAAACGTGGCGAAACGCAAGTTCTGCTCTGGAGTCTTGCCAGGTGCGTGCAACAGAACGCCGTTGTCGGTGGAGAGACTCCAGTTGTTGTGCTTACCAGATCCATTGATGCCAGCGAAGGGCTTTTCGTGGAGAAGCACACGGAAACTGTGCTTGCGTGCCACGCGCTTCATCAGTGACATAAGTATCATATTGTGGTCGACGGCGAGGTTTGTTTCCTCGAAGATGGGAGCTAATTCAAACTGGTTGGGAGCGACCTCGTTATGACGGGTTTTGCATGGGATGCCCAACTCCAATGCCTCAATTTCCAAATCCTTCATAAAAGCCTGCACTCGTTCGGGAATTGCGCCAAAATAATGGTCGTCCATCTGTTGGTTTTTTGCAGAATCGTGACCCATCAGAGTGCGGCCTGTTAGCAGCAAGTCGGGACGGGCGGCGTAAAGTCCTTCATCGACCAAGAAATATTCTTGCTCCCAACCGAGATTCGAAATGACTTTCTTGACTGTGGGGTCAAAATAGTGACATACATCCGTTGCCGCTATGTTTAAGGCGTGAAGAGACTTTAATAGCGGAGCTTTATAGTCGAGTGCCTCGCCGCTGTAGGAGATGAATATGGTGGGAATGCAGAGTGTGTCGTCGATGATGAAAACAGGCGATGTGGGGTCCCAAGCAGAATAGCCGCGTGCCTCAAAAGTTGAGCGGATGCCGCCAGAGGGGAACGAACTGGCATCGGGCTCTTGCTGTACGAGCAGTTTGCCAGAGAAATTCTCGACCATACCACCCTTGAAATCGTGCTCGATGAACGAATCATGTTTCTCGGCTGTGCCCTCTGTCAAAGGCTGAAACCAATGGGTATAGTGCGTTACGCCGTTTTCCGTCGCCCATTGTTTCATACCTGCAGCCACAGCATCGGCAACAGTTCTGTCAAGACGTGCACCATTGTCAATGACATCAATCATCTTTTCGTACACGTCTTTTGGCAGATACTTGTGCATCTTCTCACGATTGAAAACCTTTTTTCCGAAATATTCAGAAGGTCTTTCATCGGGTGTTTTTACGTTGAGCGGCTTCTTTTTAAATGCCTCGCTGACAACTTGAAATCTTAATGTTTCCATTTCTTGGTTTTTAAATATACCGCTGTTCGACCACGTTCCAATCGACAATCTGCCAAAGGGCGGCGAGATGGTCGGGGCGACGGTTTTGGAAGTCGAGGTAATAGGCGTGTTCCCAGACATCGAAAGTCAGCAGTGGCGTCAGCCCTTTCTGAACGGGATTGGCGGCATTTGGCTCTTGCGTGATGACGAGTTTTCCGTCTTTGTCAGCCGACAACCAGACCCATCCGCTGCCGAACAGCGTGGCACCTTTCTTCTGGAATTCGTCTTTGAATGCCTCGAACGAGCCGAAATCGCGCACGATGGCCTCAGCGACCTTTCCGACGGGCTGATTCTCGGCTTTCGAAGCGCAGAATTGCCCAAAATACAACTCGTGGTTCAGAATCTGCCCGGCATTGTTGAGGATTCCACCCTCGGCCTTGCAGACGATTTCCACCAACTCAGCCTCCTCGAAACCGCTGTCGGGCAGCAGGCCGTTGAGGTTGTTCACATACGCCGCCAGATGCTTTCCGTGGTGGAACTCCAGCGTCTGCTTGCTAATCACCGGCTCCAGCGCATCGAGCGCATAGGGCAGCGACATCAACTCAAATTTATTTGCCATTTTTCTCTTGTTTAAGGTGAATAAACATCCCATTATCGTCGCAAAAATAATGAATTTTTGACGAAAATGCAAAAAAAATCGAGAAAATTTTTCCGAATTCTAATCCGCTAACTTGAAATTGGCGAGTTTCCGCGTGAAATAGTCGCGGAAGTCCGTCCATTTGTAATAGGGTCCCGTAACGGCTTTCAACGGCAGGATGGCCTCGTTTTCGTTCAACAGAACTTTCACGAGAATGTCGCCCGTGCGCTTTTTCGGCTTGTAGAAAATCAGCTGAATGTTGCAGCCCATCGGGAAAATTTTGTAATTCAACCAACCCTCTTCGGGCAGTCGCTCAAGGTCGTAGATTTGCTTGCCGCAATTGTCCAGTTCGAGCAGACAAGCGAGCGGCATCACGCAAACCTCGTGACCATAGCGCAATGTGGCTCCAGGGTGGCTTTTTCCGACGTTTTGGTCGGCCTCCTCGATGATTTTTCCGAGCAAATTGCGCTGTGAGAAAGGTTGCAGGGCTCCGTTCATTGGACAAGGACCGTAACCGATGTACCAACCGGCATTTTCAAGCATCCAGTTGTCGTAGATTTCATCTGCCGTAAACAAGTCGTAGAGCGTCACGGAATGGCGCAACTCGGAACTTTGGATGTTCGACGCGAGTTTGAAAAGATGGTAGTTCAGGTTCTCGGCGTTCACCTCGTGGCGGACGTAGGCCGTGTCGTTGAACAGCGTCTGCATCACGCGGTCGTAGTTAGCGTGTCGAGCCTTGAAATCGTTATAGACTTTGCGCAGTTCGGGGTTCCAAATGTGGTCTTTCAGCCGTTTGTCGTCGTGGTTCATATACCACATATCGTGTTCCGAAGCATCGTGGCGGATGCGCAGTTTCGGGTTGATGCTTTTCAGTTCCTGCAGCGCGTTTTCCATCGAGAGAATGCAGCGAATCACCACCGTACTCTTCGCGTCGATGTCGGTCACGCCTTTGAACACCTCGGGGAATCGCTCATACATCCGTCGGGCGATGTCGCGATGCTGTTCCGCACCGAGTAGCGTGAGTTCACCGCGCCGTTGGTCGGCCTCGTTGCGCAGCAGAATGACGCGCCGCAACACGTCCTTACCGTAGTCGGTCAGTTTTCCGAGCGAATCGGCCCTCAGCAACACCGACCAAGCACGGTCGTAGTCGCTTTTTCCGATGAGATAGCGCGAGCCGTGGCGTCCGTAGTGGCTAATATAATAAGGTATATAGCCCTTTGGTGCAGGCGTGAGCCGTTGCTGTTCGGGACCCGGGTAGGCATAGTAGTTGCTGCCCGATTTGAAGATGTTTTGCTTGAATTCCTCGCGTGGCGACTGGGCTTTCATCGAGGAAGGAGAAAGGAGGAAAGATGAAAGCAGTAAGGCGATGAAGATGTTTTTTTTCATAATATAATATTTTTTGAGTGATTTTTCGAGGTTATGGCACGGGGTCGTAGCCGCTGCCGCCCCACGGATTGCATCGGAGAAGTCGCCAGATGGCGAGGTAGAGACCCTTCACGGGGCCGTGCTTGATGAGGGCTTGTCGGGCGTATTCCGAACAGGTCGGAGTGAAGCGACATGAGGGTGGCGTGTAGGGAGAAATGGCGGTTTGGTAGAAGCGAATCGGCAGCAGCAACAGCCAAACGAAGGCTCGCGAGATGAAACGGACGATTTTTTTCATGCCTCTGACCGTTTTTCGATTGATTTTGACGGATTTTCCGATAAATTCGACGGATTTTCCGACAATTTTTCCACGATTCGATGCAGCAATCCTTTGACGCGCCGCTCCACTTCGTCGCTGTCGCGATGCTTCGAATCGGTCCAGACGAACGCGATGACGAGCATTTTCTCGGGTAAAACGCTGTCGAGAATCGTTTTGTTCTTGCGATAGGCCTCGCGCACCTGCCGCTTGACGCGGTTGCGATCGACGGCGTGCTTGAAATTCTTTTTCGGCACACTCACCAAAATCTTCGCACGCACGCACGAGTCGTCCCGTTCCTCGGTCATGAAAATCGCCCTGAGCGGGAACGACATCACCGATTTGGAACGGTCGCCATTGAAGAGTTTCTCAATCAGCAACCGGCTGCAGAGACGCTCCTCTTTGCTGAACATTATTTCTTACTTTTTTTGTTTTGAGCCTTCAGATAGGCTTTCAGCGCACCCGTCATCGAGGGATATTCCGCCGACGGAGCCTGAAGGTCGAGCCGCAGGCCTTTTTCCTCGACTGCCTTCGCCGTCGAAGGACCGAAAGTTCCGATGCGAATGTCGCCCTGATCGAAGTTCGGGAAGTTCTTCGTCAGCGCCTCGATACCAGTTGGACTGAAGAAAATCAGCATGTCGTAGTCGAAATTCTTCACTTCCTCTTCGCTGAAGTCGTTCGACACGGTGCGATACATATAGCACTCGGTATGCTGCAATTTCTTCTCGTCGAGTTGGTTCTTCACGTCGTCGTTGTGGACGTCGCTCAGCGGCACGAGATAACGCTCGGTCTTGTGCTTGGCCATCGTCGGAACGAGGTCTTGAATTTTTCCGGTCGTGCCGAAAAACACCTTGCGCTTGCGGTATTGCACGTATTTCTGAATGTAGAGGGCAATGGTTTCGGTCACGCAGAAATATTTCATCGTCTCGGGAATGTTCACGCGCATTTCCTTGGCGAGGCGGAAGAAATGGTCGATGGCATGGCGCGAGGTGAACACCACGGCGCTATGGTCGAGAATGTTGATTTTCTGCTGACGAAATTCCTTGGCCGTGAGACCCTCCACTTTGATGAACGGGCGAAAAACGAGCTCTACGTCCGACTCTTTGGCGATGTCGTAGTAGGGCGACTTGTCACTCGACGGCTTCGGCTGGGAAACCAAGATTTTCTTTATCATTTTGTCCTAAAAATTTACTTTCAAATACTGGCTCGCCACCGTCAGAATGCCCCAAAGGGCACACAGGGGTACGATTTCGAGCGCACAAAGGTACAAAATATATTTCAAATACGAGCTTTTCTGGGCGAAAAAGATGATATAAGTCCTGTAAAATGCCAATATTTTAACGAAAACGACCACTGCGATGACGTAAATAATGGCACTTTCAATCGATAAATCGAAATAGGTGAGCAACAGCACGAGCGGAAAAAGCAGCAGTCCGAGAAACGAAATGAGTAGCAGGTTGGACTTGCCCCATTGTTCGTTTTTTTTCACATCGAAAAACACCCATCCGACACTTTCATACAAGACGAATTTCAACAGGAAATAGACGAGGAAAATGGCCGCGAAAATGCCGATGATGACGGGTTGCTCGAAGAGGAAGGCATCGTGGGCATCCATGCAGGTGTAGAGGAAGTAGCACAACGAGGCGAGCAGACACGTTTGCACGATGAGGAAGAGTTGCACCCACAGTTCGTTCGATGTCTCGGAAAATTCGGTGGTGTTGCCTCGTTGCACGCGGAAAAAACTGCGTGTCTGGCGAACGATGAACTCCCTGAGTCGCGCCACGGCTATGACGGTCAGCACGAAACAGCCCAAGAGCAGTGCCGTGAAAAGGTTGTCGCCCGCCACCGTGTAGGGCACGGGGTCGCCTGCCACGCCCTGCCTGCCACCGCTGACTTCAGGGTGGAAATAGGGTTTTTCCGAAAAAAATGATTCGCGGTAATACTGCGGCAGACTGATGTCGTAAATGCTTTTTCCTTTCGGATGACCGGGCATGTGGAGCGTGTCGGGCTGTTGGCTCCAATGGATTTCCGAAATTTTGATGTGTCGCTGAATGGCGGAATCTTGTTGGGCCGGCGTGGCATCGGCAGGCAACCACGAGAGCACTTCCTTCGGAGTGAGTTCGTGGTGGGCAGTCGCGGCGGTTTTCACGCTGTCGCCACTGCCCGAATTGCTATGTACCGCTATCGAATCCTGCCGCATGGTGCCGTCGCGCTCAATTCAGTTGGAATGCCTTTCTGATGGTGTCGATGCAGTCGAGTTTTTCCCACGTGAAAAGTTCGACGGGGATGGTTTTGGTCTCGTGATAGTTGCTCGTGAAGGTTTTTTCCACGATTTCGTTCTTGCGACCCATGTGACCGTAGGCTGCCGTCTCGAGATACATCGGTTGGCGCAGTTTCAACTGTCGCTCGATGGCTTTCGGGCGCAGGTCGAACAACTCCTTGATTTTCAGGGCGATTTCGCCGTCGCTCATACCGACTTTCGAGCGTCCGTAGGTGTTCACGTAGATGCTCACGGGCTCGGCCACACCGATGGCGTAACTCACCTGCACGAGCATTTCGTCGGCCACGCCGGCTGCCACCATGTTTTTCGCAATCCAACGCGCCGCGTATGCCGCCGAGCGATCGACTTTCGACGAATCTTTGCCCGAAAAGGCACCGCCGCCGTGAGCGCCCTTGCCGCCGTAGGTATCGACGATGATTTTTCGACCTGTCAAACCCGTGTCGCCGTGAGGTCCGCCGATGACGAACTTGCCCGTCGGGTTCACGTGGAAGACGATTTCATCGTTGAACAAGGCCAGAATTTTCGCCTCGCACTTCGCTTTCACTCGCGGAATAAGGATGTTGATGACATCGGCCTTGATTTTCGCCAGCATCAGTTCGTCGTCGCTGTCGAATTCGTCGTGCTGCGTCGAGACGACGATGGTGTCGATGCGCTGCGGAATGCCTTCGTCGCTGTATTCAACCGTCACCTGACTCTTCGAGTCGGGACGCAGATAGGTCATTTCCTTGCCTTCGCGACGAATTTCAGCCAATTCCTGCATCAGCAAATGCGCCAGATGCAGCGAAACGGGCATGTAGGTGTCGGTTTCGTTCGTCGCGTAGCCGAACATCATACCCTGGTCGCCGGCACCCTGCTCTTCCTCGTTGGCGCGATCGACACCGCGATTGATGTCGGCGCTCTGCTCGTGAATGGCGGTGAGAATACCGCAGGAATTGCCGTCGAACTGGTATTCCGACTTCGTGTAACCGATTTTGTTGATGGTTCGGCGGGCCATCGTCTGCAAGTCGATGTAAGCCTCCGAACGAACTTCGCCCATGATGACGACTTGACCCGTCGTCACGAACGATTCCACGGCGCAACGGGCGTTCTCGTCGTAGGCGAGAAACTGGTCTAAGATTGCGTCGCTAATCTGGTCGGCCACCTTGTCGGGATGGCCTTCCGAAACTGATTCTGATGTGAATAAATATGCCATTTCAATTTTCAATTAACAATTAACAATTGTCAGTTATCCGACTTGCGAGCCGGGCTTTACTTCGCGCAACAGCGACGTGACGGCCAGAGAACCATCGGCATCGACGGCCGAGAGAATCATTCCCTGACTTTCGATGCCCATGATTTTTCTGGGTTCGAAATTCGCAATGAACAGCACGTCCTTGCCCACCAATTGCTCGGGCTGCCACCATTGTGCGATGCCTGAAAGAATCGTGCGAGGCGTGCCGGTGCCGTCGTCGATGCTGAATTGCAGCAGTTTTTTCGACTTTTTCACCTGTTCGCAACTGACGACGCGACCCACGCGAATGTCGAGTTTCTCGAAATCCTCGAACGAAACATTCGGTTTCACGGGTTCGAGCTGATGCTGCGCCATTTCGTTCATTTTCTTGATTTCATCGAGTCGTTTCAACTGTTTCTCGATGGCCTCGTCCTCGATTTTCTCGAAGAGCAGTTCCGGCTCTGCCAACTGATGTCCAGCCTTCAGAATGTCGGTTTGGCCGAGTTGGTTCCAGTCGAATGCGTCGAGGTTCAGCATTTCGCGCAATTTCTTCGAAGAGAACGGCAGGAACGGCTCAAAGGCGATGGCGAGATTGGCCGTCAGTTGCAGCGAGAGGTTGAGGATGGTTTCGCAGCGTTTGGGGTCGGTTTTCCACACTTTCCACGGCTCGCACTCGGTAATGTAGCGGTTGCCGATGCGGGCGAGGTTCATCGCCTCGAACTGCGCCTCGCGGAACTTAAACTGGTCGAGGAGCGTTTCCACTTTCTGCTTCACATCCTTGAATTCCTCGATGGTGCGAATTTCCACGTCGGTCAGTTCGCCACACTCGGGAACAACGCCGTTCCAGTATTTTTTCGTGAGTTGCAAGGCACGGTTCACGAAATTTCCATACACGGCGACGAGTTCGGAATTGTTGCGTTCTTGAAAATCGCGCCAAGTGAAGTTGTTGTCCTTCGTTTCGGGCGCATTGGCCGTCAGAACATAGCGCAAAACGTCCTGTTTTCCAGGGAAATCGACCAAATATTCGTGCAACCAAATCGCCCAGTTGCGCGACGTCGAAATTTTGTCGTTTTCGAGGTTCAAAAACTCGTTCGACGGCACATTGTCGGGCATGATATACTGTCCGTGCGCCTTCATCATCACGGGGAAGATGATGCAGTGGAACACGATGTTGTCCTTGCCGATGAAATGCACGAGACGCGTGTCCTCATCCTGCCACCAACGCTGCCACGAACCCCATTTTTCGGGCTCTTTTTCGCAGAGTTCCTTCGTGTTGGAAACGTAGCCGATGGGCGCGTCGAACCACACGTAGAGCACCTTTCCGTCGGCACCCTCGACAGGCACGGGAATACCCCAGTCCAAGTCGCGCGTCATCGCACGCGGCTGCAAGTCCATATTCAACCACGAGCGGCACTGTCCATAGACATTCGAGCGCCATTCCTTGTGACCGTCGAGAATCCACTCGCGCAGCCACGTCTGGTACTCGTTCAGTGGCAGATACCAGTTTTTCGTCTCTTTCAGCACGGGTGTCGAACCGCTGATGGTCGATTTCGGGTTGATCAACTCCGTCGGACTCAGGTCGCGACCGCATTTCTCGCACTGGTCGCCGTATGCGCCCTCGTTGTGGCAATGCGGACACTCGCCCGTCACGTAGCGGTCGGCCAGAAACTGCTTGGCTTCCTCGTCGTAGAGTTGCGTCGTGGTTTCTTCCGTCAGTTTGCCCTCGTCGTAGAGTTTCTTGAAGAAATCAGAGGCAAATTGGTGGTGGATTTTGCTCGTCGTGCGACTGTAGATGTCGAACGAGATGCCGAAATCGGCGAAACTTTTCTTGATAAGTTCGTGGTAGCGATCGACCACATCCTGCGGCGTGATGCCTTCTTTCATGGCGCGAATCGTGATGGGAACGCCGTGCTCGTCGGAGCCGCAAACGTACATCACATCCTGTTTTTTCAGTCGCAGATAGCGCACATAGATGTCGGCAGGCACGTAAACGCCTGCAAGATGACCGATGTGCACACCGCCGTTTGCGTAAGGCAATGCAGCCGTCACGGTCGTCCGCTTATAACTTCTTTTTTCCATATTTCCTTTGCATTTTTGATTTTCAGGGTGCAAAGTTACGATTAAGTGAGCAGAATACAAAAAGAAAAGGCTTTTTTCTTTTTTATTCTCGAACGAAAGTAACTTGCACGAAGTGAAAGGTACGAATAATTTATTGAAAAAATCAGCGAAAAGTAATTTTTATTCAAAGTTGCCCACTCTCGACTTGCTGCACGATGCGCTCGGTGAGGCGATCGACACCCTCGGGGTCGTATTGTTTTTTGAGCGACGCACCGTAGAGCCACGCAAAAGCCTGGTAGAAACCGGCTTTCACGGGGCCGAGAATGGCTTGGATGAGGCCGTAGGACGTGCTGTGGCACTCGCGATCGACGAGTTTGATGAGTAGTTTGCCCTGCGAATAAGTCAGTTTTTTCATTCGCGGCGTGTAGGTGCGCTTGATGTCGGCCTCAACGAGTTTCAAATGTTCGTCGCGGGCCTTTTTGTCGGGCAAGGTTTGCAGATATTCGTAGGTTTCGCGGATAATCACGTTACATTCCTTGGCAATCGGCAGCACTTTTTTCACGTTATAGACGAGGCGGTTGTACTGCTGTCGCTGTTTTTCGTTTTTGAACGTCGTGGTCGGATAGACGTAGATGTTTTGCATCTCGACATACTGAATCGAATCGCCCTCGACAAGGGCTTTTCCAACTTTCACCATCGGATGGAAAGTGGGGGAATCCATCTCGACACGGCGGTCTTCGGGATTCTCCTTCTGTTGAAAAGTACGCTTTTGCGCCGCCGTGTTCAAGCAGAAAAAAATTGCGATAGTCAGGATGATGATTCGATGCATTTTGGGTGGTGGGTGTTAGGTGATGGGTGTTAATTGTTAATTGTTAATTGTTAATCAATTCCAACAGCTTATCCACCGCTTCCGCCTCCGGAATATTCTTTTCGACACATTCTTTTCCTTTGTAGAGGCTGATGCGCCCCGGTCCAGCCCCGACATAGCCATAATCAGCATCGGCCATTTCGCCCGGACCATTCACAATGCAGCCCATAATGGCGATTTTCAGACCGACCAAATGGCTCGTCGCCGCTTTTACACGGGCGATGGTTTCCTGCAAATTATAGAGCGTGCGACCGCAGCCCGGACACGAAATGTACTCGGTTTTCGTGATGCGCAGGCGGGCGGCTTGCAGAATGGCGTAAGCCACGGGAATTTCCGCTTCTGGCTCTTCCGAAAGACTAACGCGAATCGTGTCGCCGATACCGTCGGCCAACAATGCTCCGATGCCCACCGCCGACTTGATTCTCCCGTCTTCGCCCTCGCCGGCCTCCGTCACACCGAGGTGCAGCGGATAGTGCATATCCTCCGCGTCCATCGCCTTGACGAGCAGGCGCACAGAATGAACCATCACCACCGTGTTCGACGCCTTGATTGACACCACGACATCGTCGAACCGCTCACGCTGGCAGATGCGCAGAAATTCCATGCAACTTTCGACGATGCCCTCGGGCGTATCGCCATAGCGCGACATAATTCTATCTGAAAGCGAACCGTGATTCACACCGATGCGAATGGCCGTCTTGTGCTCGCGACAGAGGTTCAAAAACGGCACGAGGCGATGCTCGATTTTCTTCAATTCCTCGGCATATTCCTCGTCGGTATAGTCGATTTTATCGAATTTTCGAGCTGGATCGACGTAGTTTCCGGGGTTGATGCGAACCTTGTCGGCATACAACGCCGCCACATCGGCCACATTCGCGTTGAAATGCACATCGGCGACAATCGGCGTGTCGTAGCCTCGTTTCACGAGTTCGGCCTTGATGTTGCGCAGGTTCTCCGCCTCACGTGTGCCTTGCGTGGTGAAACGCACGAGTTCGCCACCTGCCTCAATGATTCTAATCGCCTGAGCCACAGCGTTTTCCGTGTCGAGCGTCGAAACCGTCGCCATCGACTGCACGCGCACGGGCGCATCGCCGCCAATCGTCAGGTTTCCAACGTGAACCAATGTACTTTTTCTTCGTTGCATATTCGTCTTTTTGTTGTTGATAGAAAAATTGCCTTGTTAGAAACATTATTCAAATGTCAATTCCCCGAAAAATTCGGGACGATGGAAGTCGGGCTGCGGTGTGTCGACGGGGAACAGCGACAGGAAATGAGGCGTGGTGAGGCAATCGCCGCATTTGTAGATGTTGCCGCGCAGGGTTTGACCCGAAAAATCGGTGATGCCGCTGTCGAACAGGGCGGTGGCAGGTACGACGAGTGCCATGTGCCACGTGAATTTTCCGTCTTTCAAGGGAATCGTATAACGACCATTTTCACCCGAAACAGCCGTTTTCATCAACGACGACCAACGGTTGGCCGACTGCAATGTCGTGGCGGCAGCAGGCTGACGGTCGTGGCGGTCTTCGCCCTTGCCGATGAGCAGCGTGCCGGCGCAGTTGCATTCTATATTAAAATAAGGTGTTGGGTGATGGGTGATGGGTGTTGGGTGTTGGGTGTTAGGTGATGGGTGATGGGTGTTGGGTGATGAGGGTTGCAGGAATATTTCGCAGCACGAATCTTCCCAGACGCGACCGCCATCGGCCTCGGCAGCGGCACGGATGCAATCTTCCTCGACACGATAGTGCAAGAGCAGACTGTCGCCCGTATGTGCCAGTGCCACCTCCATTTTCGGCGCATAAGGAAATTCCTTCGGCCAGTTCACGCACGCCACTTTCTGGTATTCCACTCCGTGGGTGAGCATGAGTTGCGGCACTTCTTCGGCCCGCAACCCATGCTGATTCTGGATTTTTTTTACAATCATTTTTTCAAACTTTCAATAAACTCTTTCATCATCGGTTCACGCTTGCAAGCCTCCTGATAGAGTCGCAACTGGTTTTTCGCACGGTCGAGGTTGTGCTCAGGATAGTTGCACTTCCAATAGTGGTCGCCCGAGAGGTAGTCCCACATAAATCGGACAGACTGCATGAACGGGAACAACTCGACGGCGTAGGGCAGCAATTCGATTTCGAGCGGCGTGAGGAATTCGCCTGCCGACTCGACATAACCCTTGGTGAATGCCTTGAAAAGTTCCTCGTTGAAGCCCACATTGTCGAGGTTCGGGTCGTCTTCGGCAGTCGTGTTGGCCGCAGAGCGCAGGAAGTCGCCGTAGTCGCTGAAGAACAGGCTCGGCATCACCGTGTCGAGGTCGATGACGAGCAAGAACTTACCCGTTTCGGCATCGAACATCATATTGTTCACCTTCGTATCGCAGTGGCAGATGCGACGCGGCAGTTTTCCCTCGCGGAACAGCCGTTCACCCTGACACATCCGCTCGGCATCGCGCTCAAACAAGTCGAGAATGTCCTTCACGCCGGCCACGCGACCGACGGGGTCTTTCGCCACGACCTCGCGCAACTGCTTCATACGGAATTCCATGTTGTGGAAGTCGGGAATCGTGTCGCCGAGCGGCTCCGGCACATCGACGAGCATCTTTTCAAAGTCGCCGAAAGCCACGCCGGCCAAATAACTGTACTCGGGGTTCACCGTCTCGAAGGTCTGCGCCCCCAGAATGAACACCATCATACGCCAATAGCGGTCCTCGTCGTCGTGGAAAAAGGTCTTTCCATCGTTGGTTTCGACGAAAGTCAGCACCTTGCGGTCAATGTCTTCTTCGCCGCGTGCCTCAAGTTTTTTACGGATGTGGCGTGTCACCACCTCGATGTTGTGCTGCAGCAAATCGACATTCGTGAAAATGGCGTTGTTGATGCGTTGAAGCACGTAGTCGGGCGTGTCAGCCGATGCGGTTTTCACTCGATACGTGTCGTTAATCAGGCCGTTGCCCAAGGGCTTCACTTCGGCCACCTCGCCCGTCAGTTTGAACTGCGGCAGGATTTTTTGGAAATCTACTGTCATATTTCTTAAATTTTGAATGTTGATTTTTGATTTTTGAATTTATAAATTAGATTCTTCACTTTTCACTCTTCACTTTTCACTCTTCACTTTAAAATCTCAATATCATCACAAACGCGCAGACAAGTCCGACGCCAAAACCGCCGACCACCTGCCCGAGCGTGTGCTGTCGAAGAATTATCCGCGACGTGCCGACGAGACCTGCCACGATGAGAATCAAGCAGAGCCACCACACGGGGTTGAACGACCATTTGAACGAATAGGCGATGAGAGCGCCAGCAAAACCGCCGATAGCCGCCGAGTGGGTCGAGATTTTCCACCAGACATTGATGATGGCGCAAACGATTTGGATGGAAAGCGCCGCCAAGAGAATGCCGCTGATGACGTGCGGAATGTGGATGGCGTTCATCGTGTAGTAGCACGTGAAATAGCTGATGACAGAGATGATGTAGGGCACCATTCGCCGCTCTTTCGTACCGATTTCGTGGGAATGCCAACCCTGCGTGAAGCGGTAGAAGCGGATGAGCAGCGTCGGCAAGAGAATCGTGAAGATATAGGCCTGCAAGAGCACCAGCAATTTGAATTGCCACGGCATCATCTTCAGATAGCTGAACACAAACAGTGCCACCAGTCCCACCAACGGAAGGTAGAACGGCGTGAAAATCATGCTCACGGTTCTCGCGGCTATCATCAACTGCTTTTCATTCAACACTTTTTCTTGCATACTTTCCTTGTTTTATTCTTTCCTCAACCTCGCCACGGCGATTCCCATTTGCTCGCGATATTTCGCCACGGTGCGACGGGCAATCGGAAAACCTTTTTCGGTCATTTTTGTCGTGAGGGCCTCGTCGCTCAGTGGTTTTTTCTTGTCTTCGCCGTCGATGATTTCCTTGAGCGCCACTTTTATTTTCCGCGTCGAAAGTTCCTCGCCAGAGTCGGTCACATAGCCGTCGCTGAAGAAGAAACGCAGCGGAAACGTTCCCCAGCGTGTCTGGGCGTATTTCTGGTTCGACACACGCGAAATCGTCGAAATGTCGAGGCCGGTCTTGTCGGCGATGTCCTTCAGAATCATCGGGCGCAGGTCGGCCTCATCGCCCTCTTGGAAGAAACGACGCTGCCAGTCGATGATGGCCTTCATCGTCGTGTTGAGCGTGTGGCGACGCTGTTTCACTGCCTCGATGAAGCCTTGCGCCTTATCGACCTTTTCCTTCGCATAGAGCAGTGCCTCTTTCGTCTGGCGACTCATTCCATCGCGGTTGTTTTTGTAAGCATCGACCATCTCGGTGAACGACGGCGACACTTTCAGTTCGGGCACACTGCCACGATTCAACGCGAAGGTCACCGTTCCGTCGTCGGCCGTATCGACGATGAAATCGGGCGTGATTTGTTGCAGACTTCGCCCCATCGTTTCGCCGAGCGAAGCACCGGGTTTCGGGTTCAGTTTGCGGATTTCGTCCTGTAATTCTATCACTTGCTCGTCGCCGAGGTCGAGCGCATCCTGAATTTTCCGCCAATGTTTCTTCGTGAAGGCGTCGAAATGGTCGCGAAACACCTTTTTGAGTTGCGTTTTCACCCAACTCGCCGGCTTTCTGTCGATTTGCAACAGCAGACATTCTTGTAACGAACGGGCTCCGATGCCGGGCGGGTCGAACGTTTGCAACTTCTTGAGAATCAGCAGAATATCGTCGGATGAGACGTAAATGTTATGGTAAATCGCCAACTCGTCGCTGATGGTTTCGAGGTCTTTCCGCAGCAGACCGTCGTCGTCGAGCGAGCCGATGAGATATTCCATCACCTCGTGCTCCGTTTCGCTCAGTTCCTGCTCGCCGATTTGCTCTTTCAGTTTGTCGTAGAACGAGGTCGTGTCGCCATAGACCATTTCCTCGTAGTCGGCATTCCGATTGTTCTCCGAAATGAATGTTTCGGGCATTTCGTCGTCGCGACCGATGTTCTCCAACGCTTTTTCAAGCGCATCCTCACGCTCCTCGCGCTCGGTTTGCTCCTCGAAACTCTCCTGTTCGTCGGTCGTCCTTTCCTCGTCGTACAAAGCGTCGTCGGTCGAGACCGTTTCCAGCGCTGGGTTGTCGTCGATTTCCATCGCGATGCTCTCCTCAAACTCCGCCAAAGGCATTTCCAACAACTTCACCTGCAACATCTGTTGCTGCGAAAGCCGTTGCTGCAGTTTTTGCTCCTGCCGTTGGGTTTGTATGAGTTTCTGTGCCACGATCACCGATATTTTTCTGTAATTCCCTGCAAAGTTACGAAAAAATTGAGTAACTTCGATATTTTTTCAGAAAATCTCTCCATTCTACAGCATTTTCAAGAATCGGCGGAGCAGAAAGGTTAGAAAATAGGGAAGGGTGAAAAACTGCCCGTTGTAACCGATGTTTTTATGGCAGAATTTGATACCGTATTTCACATCGGGATAGGCTTCTGACTTGATGAGATTGTTGAGTGAGGCGGTGGCTCCATCTTTGGCTTTTACTTCCACTGGCACCAACGAGTCGGCGTCACGCACAAAAAAATCCATCTCGACAGTCGATTTTTCGTTTTTGTAATAGTAGAGTTCGTAGCCCTGTTTCACAAGCATATCGGCTATGATGTTTTCATAGATGGCACCTTTGTAAGTACCGAAGTTCCTGTTGGCTCGCAAATCCTGTTGTGCCTCTTCGTCGAGCGAGGCGATGAGCAGCCCTGTGTCTCTGTAATAGAGTTTGAAAGACCGTGGATTGTAATTGCCTCTGAGGGGCAAGGATGGTTGTTCAAGGCAATAGCACACATTGACAATGCCTGCGTCGGCCAACCATTCGACCACGCCGGCATATTCCCTTGACCTGGCCCCATGAGAAACCTTGGAAATCTGGAATTTCTTGTTTTCCTGAGCCAGAAAGACACTGATGTGGCTATAGATGTTTTTGATGCGCCCTTTGTCGAGTCCTTGGGCATATTTTGTAATATCTTCTTCGTAGTCGGCCAACAACTGCTGCTGCATCTTCAGCGTACCGCTAAAATTTCCTTTTGTGACATAGCTATTGACCACCGCCGGCATTCCTCCGAGCATCATATAGTCGCAGAACAAATTGGAAAAAACATCCATTTCGATGCTTGACAATGGTATGACATTCTCCATTTTAACAAGCAGTTCATTGATGGTTGCTTCTGAGTAGCCCTTTGCCCACAAAAATTCCTCGAAATCGAGTGAATGCATTTCATAGTCTTCTTTATATCCGACGCTATTCGACTCAATTTCTTGATAGTTGATGCCCATCAGCGAACCAGAGCAGATGACGTCGAAACGACCATCTATCTGGAAAGATTTCAACGAAGTGGCACAGTCTGGACAAGCCTGAATCTCGTCGAAGAAAATCAGTGTTTGTCCAGGTACGAACTTGAACGACGGATTGAAAAACGATATGTTCTTGACGATGCTGTCCACATCGTATCCGTCATTGAAAATCCGCTGGTATTTTTTTTCGAGAATAAAGTTGATGGATACTACATTCTGATAATTCGACCGCGCAAAGGCATTGATGGAAAATGTTTTTCCAATCTGTCTGGCACCCTTCACTATCAGTGGTTTTCTGTCGTTGGCCGACTTCCATTTCATGAGGAAATCATCGATTTTTCGTCTAAGCATAACCTAATATGTTGATTTTCAGGTGCAAAGATAGTGATTTCTCACATTTTTCCAAAGAAAAATCGCGATTTTTTCACATTTTTCCAGTGATTTTTCTCTATTTTCTCACATTTTTCCGAATAAAAAAGCAAACAAAAAAACACTTATTCCGTTTCTGACAACAATAAAAATCGCTTAGTTGACCTTATTCCTCAAAAAATTGGGTTATTCCTCAATACAATAATCCAAACATCAAAAATTATGCAAAAAAATGTTTCCAAACATCAAAAATCAGACAAAACACCTATCCACAACAAATGGAGAGGCACTAATCGCACCTCTCCATTTGCCATATAAAGCCGTTATTCAATCGTCCCAGACACTACGAAAATCATCGGGAATGTATTGTTTGGCCTCGGGGTCTTTATTTCCGCCCGTATCAACGCCACCATAACCAATGCCACCATTGGGGTCGCCAGTCACACTGCCTGTCAGCAAATCATCCGAAATCGCCCAAAGCACCTTGACGATGGGCTTCAAATATGTATTCTTCATATCTTTTCCTTTCTTTTCTTATTCACGACGTTATTTAACTACTACCTTCTTTCCATGCACGATATAGATGCCTTTCTTCAAACGCTCCGTTGGAATGTCGCGACCGACATACTGGCCTTCAATCGTATAAATGTCACCATGACGCGTCGGGACGACCGACACACCATCGACTGAGGTCGGCTCATCATCGATGGAGAAGAATACCTTCGCACCGAAGTCGGTCTCCTTGTCGAGAACGGCACCCAACTCAAACCAACCGCGGAAAGCCTTGATGTTGGTAGCGCCCGTACTGTACCAAA
>Ga0310690_10001823_pt1 | contig 36859 bp, 58 predicted proteins | sample AusTroGonzalo_MG_2_FD_207661 | JGI IMG/M metagenome (GOLD analysis project Ga0310690, IMG submission 207661) | Bovine rumen microbial communities from tropical cattle in Woodstock, Queensland, Australia - Gonzalo_04 (v2) (version 2) | ecosystem: Host-associated > Mammals > Digestive system >...
TCCGATCTGTACCCCCAAAGCTACTTTCTCAAAGGTCAAGGGGGGCCTCGTAGGTCTCGAACCAGTCGGCGACGTATCGCTCCCACTCGCTCCGGTCAAGCTCTGGCAATGTGTCCAGCTTTGCGAGGCACTCTTCGCGAGTAGCATCGACAAAGACCTGCCGCGCTGCAAGCTCTCGGCACACTCTCTCGCGCTCCGAAAGCATTGCATATCCGCCGACGACAAAGGCGGTCTGCCACTTGCCACGCCGGAAGCGTACCGCGTCAAGTAGCGCGTTGCGTACTTCAAAGACACACTGCCGCAATCTGTTCGGATGAGTGTATCTATTCTGTGCGCTTATACACTGCCATATTGCGTCCATATCCACAACCAGATCGCCGGGTTCCATGTTGTCCTTTACCCACTCGCCTTTCCCTGCAAGCGGCGGACCGTACACAAGAAATACCTCGCGCATTCTGTGCCCGAGTTTGTTGTGTATGTAGTTGTGACAGCGGTGATGCACAAAGGCGACGTTGTCCGGATTGAGTGAGATGTCTGCGTCGTTCACGTTCTCGTCTGTCAGCTCCGTCTTGTGGTGCCCGATCGCGTCGTAGGCTCTCGAGATCGGCTTTCCGCAGTATTCGCAAATAAGCTCCCCCTGATCGTTTACGCGCTCCATTTTGAGCGTTTGCAGTAGTCTCCGCCATTCCTTCGAGTTGTAAAAGGTTGACAGCTCATACATGATTTATCCCTCGTATTACGTTATTGTTTTATATTATTTATATATTCTTATAATCTGTCCCACTTTGATCAGATTCGGCTTTGTGATGTTATTCCATCCGCATAGGGCATTGACAGTCGTTCCGTACCTCTTGGCGATGCCTGACAGTGTGTCGCCCTTCTTGACTGTATACTCTGTGTAGTATGGCTCTTTAGGTTTCGCAGAGGAAAGTATCTCATTTACGATCGCTTGTATTGCTTTGTAATCGTACCCTGCTTTCGTGAGATTTTCCTTCCTTGCGGATCCATTGCCCCATTTGCCGTCTATGACTTCCTGTGCGATCTCCTTGTTTGTCTTTTTCTCGTCAGCAGGCTTTTGTTCTAGATTTCCGAAACACTTGTTGAGGTCTACGTTGCCTTTTATGCCGTCAACCTTTCCTTTGCTGGTATACTGCCAGAGGAAACAGTCTTTTTGTTCCGTTACCGTGTAGCGTGCAAACCATCGCTTGAAATCTTTCAGTCTACTCTCGTCTATGTAGCTCTTTGAGTAATCGAGATTGAGATAGTATCCGGCATCGTACCCGATCGCCTTTATCTGCTCGCAGAAGGTCACGCACATATCCGTAATAAGCTTTTTGTCTGGCGTCACGCCGTTTTTCTTCGCCCAGTTCATCGAATCATATTCCCAGTCAAAGAACACGGGCAGCTCAATATTTTTTTTATAATTCCCGATTGTGGCGTGGCAATAGATCGCCTCATGCTTTGCCATTTGCACAGTATAAGCATAACTAAACCAATAAATTCCGATTTTCATTCCGGCATTGATGGCGCCTTGTATGTTCTCATAGAATCTCCCGTCCGTGTTCCCTTTTCCGAACCCTGCACGAAGTATGACGCCCTCGTATCCGTCAGCCTTTACTTTGTGCCAGTCGACCGTCCCTTGGTACACTGACACATCAAGCATTTTTACCATTTCTTTCACCTACCATTCATTTTGATCAATTCGGCGCTCGTTTAGATCGAGCTGTTTCTTTTTTATGTCCGTCGTTGTTGCGTCGTCATTTCTCCAGCTTTCGTCAAGGTTTTTCAAAAGTAAATGGATCGCGCCTGTGTCCGGCTGTGCGTATTTCTTTGTCTTCTCAACAACTTTTACTTTTCCGTCGGCGGATTCCCTGGTGCTGGTCTTTGTTTCTTCGTAATAATACCCCTTTGCCTTCTTTTTGAGGCTCGCTTTCAGTTCTGCAATTAAATTCTGTTTGCCTTTTTTCAAAGCCTCGCGGAGTTCCGGATATTTATTTTTGTAATTTTCGAAAGTTGAGACAGCAATTCCGAGTTTTTCTGTCGCGATTTGTCTCTCGTCGTAGTCTTCAACCCATTCCGAGATCTGTTGCAAATACGGCATAACGTGGGTTTCGTACCTTGATTTTCTTCCCATTCCATCGCCCCTTTTGAAAATTCTATTTATTCTATTTACTCGTCTGTAAGCTCTGCCACTTCTCCGGTAAGATTCTCCCAGCGCTTAATTGTCTTTCGTCATCCGTGCGCCTCCTCGTGTCTCTCGAGATCCTCTATCCGGTGATTGATAACGCGGATCTGCTCCGCCTGCACGGCCGTCGCCTCTTCCAGTCGATACGTTCTCTCGATAACCTGGTTGTGTTTTTCAACCTTCTGCTCCAGTTGTTCGATTCTGTATATCATGAGACGGATTCCGCCATAGGATCCGGCAAGAGTACCAATAAGCGACAATATCCCAACGATTACCTCACTCGGCATTGTTTTCGCCCTCCCCTGCGTTTCCTGCATCAGCAAGCCCCTCGCCGATCACATATCCGATCACCGTTGCGCCTGCCATGATGATTGCGCTCACCTGTGCTGCTGCGTTTTCATCGTTCCCAAAATAGATCATCAGCATAGACACAAAGCTGGCGATAGAAAGCCATAATTTCCGACTTGTCAATTTACGTTTCCAATCAATTTTCATAGTTTTTGTCCTCCTTCTTCTCTCACAATACGTTTTTCCGCGATTTTTGGAAATAGCGCACAAAAGCACACAATAATGCGAGATGGAACACTCCGAAGAGTGCTCCTTTGTCGTTTTAGTCGTCTTTGTCGTCCTGCAATCCGATCCGTGCTATCTCGATCGCGGTCGCGATCAGCAGAAAGCACACGATTCCGCCGGAAAGAATCGTTGTAAAATCATATAGCGTCATTGTATCGCCTCCCATATTGCTTTTTTAGTCCTGCTCGACACGCTCCTAGTACAAAAGGCGGTATATCTCAATACACAGCCGCTTTTTATTCCTCGTTATAGTCGAGACTTCGACGTTCATTCTCTCTGCGATTGCTTCGTGCGTCATGCGTTTTCCATAGTACATTGGAATGATCGAATAATACACGTCGGTCTTGACCTCGTTCAGCACCCTCGCAATGTCTTCACTGTAACCCTCGTTGAAGTGATAAAATAGGCGCTTGCTCATCTCTTCATACATGACCTCTGAAAACTCCTTCGTCATGCCCTCTTTCTTCATAGCTTTTACTGTTAAACTTACGATCTTTTTGATCTCGTCCTCTGTCATTGTCCGCCCCTTTCTTCGATTGTTGTCTGTGTCAGGCTTTCAATCTGTTTCATGCCATCCTCCCTCAGTACAAGTGATACTTCGCCACATACTGTCCATAGCTTAGATGCTCTGCCAGTGCCAGAGCGTTGATCTCGTTAATTGTCAAATTGTTTTTTGTTTTCTCCATTCTTTCCCTCTGCGCCTTCATGCGTTTCTTTGATTCTTCCCTGCATGTTGGACAGCAGTACAGGCTCCTGGAGTTTGTTGGGACGAAAGTTTTCCCACAGTTCTCACATTCCTTGCTCTTATTCATTGCCCTTCTCCATCTTCAAGTGATTAGATACCGTCGCCGGAGAAATGTGCATCTCTGCACAGATCTCCTTTACAGACCAGCCTGCTTTTCGCAGTGCGCAGATCTTTCCGTGGTCCACTTTTGTAGCCCTTTTCTGTTTCTCTCCCTGCTGCCGTGCCGGAGCTTTTGTCTTTTCGTGGATCCACTTCATACCCCCGACAGATTTTTCATCATCTTCCGGCGGAAGATCTCCGCCTGACGGATCATGTGTGGCCCAGAAGTCCTCTTCTAGCTTCTTGATTTTATCCGCGTTAAAAAATACTGGCATTGGTTCCGTCGGTCGGAAAAATTCACGGAGCTGCATCCTGCAGGTTCTGCAAAGATCGTCAATCACTTCTTCCACATTTTCCGTATCCTGTTCGCTCATTTTCACAATTTTGATTCTGTATCTGTCGGCACGCGGTTCAATTTCCATGCCACATCGGTCGCATTTCCTGATTAACATTTTTCTCCTCCATGAGCCAGGTCGGCATCCTTTATCACTCTGTTTTCAAACTTCTTGTATGTGTCAAGATACCACTCCTGCTTGTCTCCATTGAATGTGAGCTCATAATACATGCCATCTAACAAAGTGGTGGAAATCAGATACTTCCAGTTTTGAAGTGCCTTCGCTTTCCATACGATGTAACAGTTGAACAGCAAGCCATTCCTGATTTCCAACTGATCGAGATCGGTTTTATCAAGATGCTCTAAAACATAATCCGATACGATTTGTATTGCCTTCTTATCCATTTTTCTCCTTTCTGCGGGCCCTCGCAGGAGCCCGCCGTGCATGGTTTACGGTTGCGTGTGATATATAATTTCCTCCAAAAGGCTACATCAGAAAAGTTTTGACCACGACTGCTGCCGTGATGATCAGTGTGGCCAGGAAGATGGCCATCATTGCCGCCGCGATCCAGGGGATCAGCTTCATCCACCATTTCACGCGGATCACCTCCACCCAAATATGCAAAATCCGTCTGCAAGTCCGTATTCCGGTACATCCTGCAGGACATAGGTGATCGTGACCGTGTGATATCTTCCCGTGAAGCCCTCCTCGTCCCATTCCATGAGCTTCACTTCATCACCTACCTGGTAGTCCCTGTCGTTCTCCCGGAGCTCGAAGGTCTTCATTCCGGCGATGACTGCCGCGTAATACTTCGGCCGGATCTTGATCTCGTGTCTCACAGCGTCATTTCCTCCTTCCTTTGCTCCGTGCGCTTGAACTTCATGACGCTTTCGCTGTTAATGCTGATGGTATAGGTGAATTTCTTGTTTTTTATGGTGATCCGGTCAAATTCTCCATGGCGCATCATCTTTACCATCTGGACCACGTGTTCGATTCCCTCCTCGTCAAGTCCGTCGTTTTCGATCTTTTGTCTGATCTTTTTTTCCTGCCTTACGATCCAGGATCCCGGACAGTTGCAGCTCATGGCCGCAAGAGCCTGGTATTCTGTCGGATTCATTGCCTCGTCAATCTCCACCATCTGCTGCTGTCCGCAGTACGGGCAGTCAATCGCAACCATTTTCTTCGTTGCCGTCGGTTTGCTCATTGTCTTTTTCCTCCTCTTCGTCCGAATCCATTTCAAACAGTATTTCGTCCTGCACCATTTTCACCAGCACCATCAGCTGATAGCCGGCGAAAGTGATGCTTTTTTTGTTCTTTTTGGTCTTCAGCAGTTTTCCAATCATGTCCGCGATCTCTCCGAGAGTTGTTTCTCCCTCCTCGATCGTCAGCTCCATCTCGTCCCATGTTACCTTTTGGCCCGTGAGCATTGCGTTCACGTAGTACGAAGGAACGTCTGCTCTGATCGCATTCGTCGAAAGCTCTGCTTTGACTGCCTCCCTCACGAGCGCTGCATATTCTGAGTAAGTCATTTCCACCGTCTTATCCGGCGTAAATAAATTCATTAGCTCTGACATCTTTTTTCCTCCCATCAATTATTTTTCCGCTTATTCCTGCTTCTCACTTTCCTGCGGCTCAACCTCAAAAGATAACTCAATTTCTAACTGTCTTTGCATTTGTCCTACCATTCTACCAACGTGAAACGCCTCTTTGCTATCCTTTAACTCTGGCATTACATTTAACATTGCATATATAACCATACGAACAATTTCATCAGCTCTCTGTTGTGTCATTCCTGCTCCCTTCAGCTTCTGTATATCCAGAAAAACTCGGACACCATTTGGCATCTTCATAATGAGCGCAATTATAATGCAAACACACTTTATTTTCATAACCCTTTGAATTATCTATCAAGCATTCGTTTGTAAATAAATCAAAATGTTCACAATGCTTACATTCTGTCATTCCTTACCCTCACTTTCTGCCTTGTATTGTTCTGGTAACGGCATCCATGCGGTAACTGCATAATCAATACGAAAACCGCTCATGGTAGGTTCGCCAAATCTTTGCTTGTCATAAATGTCGTACCATTCAGAATAACTTCTGTTTTCATCAGAGACGATAAACAAACCCCATGTCCTCTACCTCCACTTGTCATAAATCAGCCGCTCCTCGTTCCATCCCTGATATTTGCCCTTTAGGTACTCCCGGAAGATCTGCAGCATCTCGTCCCTGCGGCCCTTGTTCCCGTTGTCCATCATCTCGTGATGGTACTGGCACCCGAGAGCGCCGTTTTCGGCTATCCCGAGGCCGTTTTTTGACCTCGGGATGTAGTGCATGATTGATAAAATCTCTTTGCCTAGCCATGTGGCATCCTCCATGTGGTAGTTTTGCCGGCAAAAGATGCACTGGCCGGCATCCCTGAAAAAAATCTTGTCTCTTTCGGCCGGGGAAAACTCTCTGGCCTTTGCTGCCCTGGATGATCTATTCTTCATCTGCTGAACCTGCATTCATGAGTTTTTCCATTGCTGCAGCCAGATTGATCGTCATGTCATACAGGTTTTTTATCTTTTCCTTCGTGAACTTTTTGTTTGCCGGCATGCTTTCACGAAGGTCCATCCACTTCCACCATACCTCATTGACTAGCTTTTCATGATCTGCTTCACATCCTCCGCCCTCTGAAGCTCCATCGCCCTCAGGAAAGCTTTCAGCCTCTCCTCCTGCATTTTCTTCCACTCCGATGGATTCTCCATGATCAGCCTCGTCTCCTGCGCCATTTGGCATTCCAGATTCATTATTCCGTTCATCCTGCTCCTCTTTTACTTCCTCGTAGCTTGTCTCCGGAATCAGTTCCGGGTAATCTTCCACACTCATCTGCCCCGGAAGCTGTTCCTCTTCCACAACTGCTGCCGACGTAGGCTCCGTACTTGGCTTTTGGGGCTTTTCCGGTTTTTTGGCCTTCTGAACCTTGCTCTCTTTTTTTGGTTCCTTCTTTGCTTCAGGTTTTTGTGTCTGTTGCACCGGTGCAACTTCTTCCTTCCACGGCCAGTCCTTGCCGTAGATCTCCTCCCAGCACTCCTCCACGGTCTCTTTTCCGGGATCTGCCATCATGGCTGCCGTCTCCGCGACATCCTGCCAGGAAAAAATCTCCTTTTCTCCGCTCCGGGTGTTCGTGATGGAGATCTCGTCCTTTGTGTCATCCATGACCATCATCACGCGCCCTGCTGCCGGAATCCGCACGGAGAAAACCTTCTCTCCGGACGGCGCCATGATCGGCCTGATCGTCTGGTCATTGATCCCCCAGCGCCTGTATGCATCCCAGATCTTCCTGTAGAGATCCTCCTCGCCGTTCTCGTCCATGAGGAGATACATGACCTTTTCAAGCAACGTCATGTCTTCCAGATCCCACCTCTTTGCTTCCAGCGCCACCTCAATGTCGGAAATCTTTCGCTCCTCGTCGATCTCCTCCTTGATGGCCTGGATATCTGCCTTCGAAAGGTTTGGTGACAGCTCCTCGGCGATCTCCGTTGGGATCTGCAGCATGATCGTCAGTTTTGCGTATCCATATCCCTGAAATTCGGGCAGAAGACGGTCCGAATTGCCGCCCTCGGAGAATTTGTCATTGATCGAGATAAAGCGGCTCACCTGTGTCTTGTCGAGGTTATATTCCGCGTGTGCAAATTCTGCCACGCTCTTGTATCCACTCTTGGCAAGTACATTTGTGTCCCTGGCAACCTTCAGAAGATACCCGATCCGAACGAATCCCTCCGCCGTCTTCTGGAGCTCTCCGTCAAGCTCCTTTTTGTATTCTTCGTATGATTGATACCTTGTAATTTCTTCCACCTTCAGATCTCCCTTCCCATAATTGTCATGATCCATTCACCGTTTATATTTCTTTCAAATTCCCTTCTTGTGACCCTGTACCGCTTTCCGGAGGCTTTGATAACATCATCCGGCATCAGGTGCATAAGACACTGATTTCCATTTCTCTTCATAGAGCCAGTCGAAATTCTTACCAGCTCCTGCTCTCCTTCGTGGTCTTCCTGGATCTCTATACTCATTCCCACCAGTTCTTGTCCTCCTCTCCCGCATTGTCTCTGTCTTCCTCCACTATTACCAGAGTCGAAAAGACAAACCCCAATATAACTCCGAACATGACTCCCATCAAAAATGCAAATATCTCACCCATCTCTTCTCCTTTCTGCGGCTCCCAGAGAGAGCCTCCTTCCGCACATGGGGCAGTAATTGATCGGCGCCACCGCCACCAGAACGGGCTCGTTTTGAATGCCGGCGATTGTGGTCCATGCATGGAGTTCCGCCTTCCATCTGTCCGGCCTGCAAATCGCCATGTCCAAAAACGCCTTCCCATCTTGGAAAAATGGGCTTTCAGAGCTTTTCAGTATCACTTCGTCGCCTATGTCCTCGTCTTTGCAGCATTTACATCCCATCACATTGCCTCCATAAAGTCCTCCATGAGTCCCTCAAGGACTCTGGTGTTTTTCTTAGCCTTCAGCTCCTCGATGTTTGCCTCACGCTTTTTCTTCGAGACTGCTGCCAGCTTGTGATCCTCTTCCTTCATACGCTTCTTGATCTCCTTTTGCCACTCCTGCAGGAATGGCTTCACGGTCTCGATCTCCGGCTCCTCGTCAAACATGCCTCTGTGCTGCCTGATCGTTCCCCCGGGCTCCACTTCAATCGTGTAAAAAGGCAATTCCGGGGCTTCTTTTTTCCGCAGGAAGCAAATATATGTCTCGTTTTGTTTGATGCGGTCAAAATATCGATCTGTAGCTCCTGCGCAGTGGTGGAGTGCCCTGCCTTCCTTCACGATGTCCACAATCTTTCTCGGCACCACGATCAGGAAGCTTTCTCCGGCATACTCAAACTTCTTGCGGATCTTCTTCAGGACCTTTTCGGCTTCTTTGTACTTCTTAGAGTATTCCGCCGCCTGGATCTTTGCCTCCCTTGCCGCGATCTCTGCCGCAGCCTCGTCATGCCGTCTCTTTAACTCTCTTGGTTTATAGACCATCTCGTCATCGCAGTGCTTTTTCAGCTTCATACACATGTTCATGTAATCCGAATACTGCTCCAAAATGGTGCCGATGCTCCTCCCTTGATAGGATTCCGCCTGCTGCCTTTTGAGGTAGTTGATAGCCTGTGCCATGGTCATGTGTTCGGTGATCCGGGCCATATTGTATGGCCACAACTTACTTCTTTCCAGCCATTTCAGCTGATCGTCGGAGAGCTTCTCTCCTTCCTCATCGGACCATTGGAGCCATGTGAGCATGGATTCTCCTCCATTCCTGTCCCGGATCCGGTTGATCTTTTGCTTATCCTTGATCTGGAAGACCTCTTCGATGGTCTCTCCGTTGATGTTTAGCCTGCTGCCACAGTATTCATAGCTCCAGAAGCTGATGTTCTGAGATTCTGTGGCCAATAAGGTCCAATACCTCCCCCGGAAGAGCATCTCCATGAGTGAGACATATCTCTCGTCCCTGGATCCCACCATCATACAGTTATAATCAAGATGCAGTCGTGCCTTGGCGTATTGCGGAAAAAGACGGCTCCATGGCTCATATTCGGTGTTCTTAAAAGCTTCCGGGATCTCATCCGTGTTCCCGTCGTAGAGATAGCAGGATCTGATCCGGACATTGCCGGGATTGCTTTTGCAGTCAAATCCTTCCCATTGCCGCGAGTAGATGATGCAGGCCCGCTTTTCCTTCGGGCTCTTCGTCAGGATCAGCCTCGCGTCTTCCTCCCAGTCGATCTCCTTGAGGTTTCCCTGGTGCGGGACAAAGTTCACAGATATCTCAAAATATCTTGCCACACTGTACTCATCATCGATCGGCTGGATCAGGTGTGCCCTGTCATGGATTTCCACGCTTCTTTTCCTTTTCCGGATCCTGACGAGCTTTCCGCAGAGCGGGCACGGGATTTTTTCGTTGTCCTTTGCCTTTTTTTCTTCCGGGATGTCCCTAATGGTACCGCCGCAAGCTGAGCAGTGCCAGTCCTTGGTATCTTTGTTCTTGACCATAAAGTCGTCTCCGTTGCACAGCGTCTTGTCGATCCATTCTTTCCAGTCTTTCGGGAGTGTGGGTACCTTGTCCATCATTTTCTCCACCCTTCCCTTCCGCCGCTGTTCCTTTTCAGCCCTTTCGTTCCTCATTCGGTCACCTTCCGCCTGCGTAATGGTTTCCAACGAGTCTAATTTTCGCCAGGTTTTTACGTTGATCAATTCGAGGATCCTCTTTTCATCTTTCTGTGACGGGTTCCAGCGCTCTTCTTTGGTCTTGTCGTAGCTTTCACCGTGCCAGTAGTTGTCCCCGTACTGCCATGTCTCCATTCCAATGGCATGTTCTACCTTGGTGCCATACCATTGGCCGCTTTTCCATGTCGCGAAATCGTGTGTCTCGGTGTTGATACAGTGTCTGGCATAGAGCTTTCCACATTCCCATATATTGATCACGAGGATATTCTCGATCTCCTGGATGGTCTGTTGCCATGTGCCTCTTCCTCTCGGCTTATTCGGGGCCGTCTTTTCAATCATTTTCTTTTTCAACCACAACCACCTCCTTTTTTTCGTTTATGGTGATCCACTTGCCTGCATACTTTGTATGGTGCTGCATCAGACCGATGCCTTTGGCCATGACGATCTTGCCGTCCTTTTCCACCAAAAGTCCAAGCACGGATCCGGCCACGCCCTTTACCCTCGGATGCTCTCCTCTTGCGATGGCAATGTGGCCTTCCGCCGTTGCTTCTGCGGAGTCTTCAGCAATCTGTACTCCGTGGTGATTCTGTTGCCAGCCTGCCCTCTGAGGATGCTCTGCGATATACCACATACAGTGGGCCGCAAATTTGGCCGGCGTCAGTTCTTCCAGGAGCGTGATCTTTGTGCAGGCGATCCGCTCATGCTCGTCCTCGTCAATGTCTCCCTCTGCCTTGACCATCCAAAACTTGTTTTTCCCGTCCCAGGCATAATATGCCAGACATTCTGCCGGGTTCTCGCAGCAATGGTATCCTGATCTGACCGTCTTGCTCTCTTTTTCCGTCATGGTGCATCCCGGTTTAAAGGTGCAGGTCTCCTTTTTGCCGTTGCCGAGCCTGCTTGTCAGCTCCGGCGTGAAGCCCTTATAGGCGATCATTCCGTCACCTCCCCGCAGTAATAGGTCCGCATGATCTCTTTGCGCGTGGCTTTGTCCGGCATGCCGGTCTTCATGTGATCCCTGTACCGCGACGGCACAGCCTTGACATACTGGAGGATCGCTTTCGGAGGAGTCACTGCCTGCTCGTATCCCTTGTCGATCACCTTGGCCAGATACTCTGCAAGGCGCTTTCCTTTTCTTCTTACGCCTGCTGCCAGATCCGCGTTCTCCATGCACTCCTTCTCCAGTTCCTCTTCCAGCAGGATGAACTCCCTTTCCAGCTTCATCTCTTCCTTCTCGATCTTCAGCTTTCCAAGTGCCGTATCCTTGATACCGCAGAAGGAATCCAGCGCTCCGCAGAAGTAGTCCTCGGCATCCATCGGATCAAACCCGTTCTCGATGGCCAGCTCCTTTAGCGCCTCAATGTCTCCCTCTTTGAGCTGTGCCTCTGCAGCTCTGTTAATCTCATCGCATGAGTCAAATTCTCCAAATTTGTCAAACATTCTTTTATTCCTCCCATTTGTGTGGCTCAACAACCTTGACTGTTCCTGTTATCTCATTGGTTTGCATAAAGTGATTGTAGTCCATCTCAATCTTCATCATTGGTGCAATAGCATCCGCCAACTGTCTTGCCATGGATTCAATGGCTATTTGAGAAGCCTTTTCCATTCCCAGATATCTTACTTCTTCTTCTGCTATAATCTGTCGCGTTTTAAATGTCCTGATTGGCATTTGAAATGTTTCAATCCGTATCGGTCTCAACCAATCATTCTCAATCTCATACTGCACTCCGCAATATTTGCATTGCATCGTTTCCGGATCAATGTGACCTCCGCAGCAAATGCATTGATACTTAGACTGTATTTTCATTTTGGTTTCCTTCCTGTTGCACCGGTGCAACTCGCCTCTTTTTCTAATTCCCGAAGCATCCAGTTCTTGTATTCATGATGCTCCCCGATCTTCACAGAAACTTCGTGAAGCCTTATTTTGCCAAGTACGGACTGCCATTTTTCGGCATCCGCGACGGGCCTGCCCTTGCTCGTCATCCAGCCCGTCTTTTCCCAGGCCTGCGGCCACTCGTTCGCGATTGCTCCGCCCACGTATTTGCACTCCAGCCAGAGGATCAGCCGCACCGGCCTCGTGATCCTTCCCAGGGCCTCGTCAATCGCCGCGAGCGTGACCTGGTTCTCCGTCGTCTCCTCAAGTGTCACCGTTCTGCTCCGCGTCTGCGTGCCCTTGCTCGTCTCCATGGCCAGGAGATACATGCAGGCTCCCGTCTGGCGGCGCGGCCCCTTTAGGCTTGCGACCGCGTACAGGTTGACCTCGTCCATCGGCCTCCTCCTTCCTCCGGATCACATACCGCTGATACGGCAGTCCGGTGTATTTGTTCGTTCCATTCTCCAGGGATCCCGGTATCAGCTCCCAGCCCTCTGGGATCTTCGGCTCCTTCCTCCACCCCGTCGCCCTGACCTTCTCCCTCCTCTCCTTTGGCTTGATCAGGTTTCTGCTCCGAGAGTAGGACATTCTCTCGTCCGTCTCTCCCTTCTCGATCTTCTTCGCTGCCTCCTTGACCAAGTAGTCGGCCAGCTTCGAAAAATCGTCCGGATCATCCAGGGGTGAAAAATAGGGTCTGCCTCTCTGCCACAGGTTCTGGATCAGCTTGTGTGTGTCCGTGACGCCATCGCTGACCGCGTTCACGATCATGTGCCAGTGGACGGCTCCCCTCTCTCCTGTCTCGCAGGTCACCACCCATTTCAGATCCCACCCTCTTTTCTTGTATTCCCTCCGAAGCTTCCCGAGGAAGTCCCGGATCACCTTCTTGGCATCCTCCTTCGCCGGCCTCTTGTCTTTTTCGCAGGTCAGCGTGACATGCCAGTCACCTTTCTCAAAATTCAATTCCAGGAGTCTCCTAAGGTCCCGGCATCTCCGCCAATGATTCTGCTTGGCCATCTCCTCCGGCGTGGGTTTCTTTTTCTCCTCCCTCGCCATCCCCGGAGCTCCGTACCTCCCAGAGTAGTGTTTTGAAACCTCGATCTTGTCCCTGATCCTACAGGTCACTTTCTCATACAAAAAATGACACCTCCATTCCGTCAGGTTGTTCCTAAGTTTAATATCCTAATCAAGGCTTTAAAAAGCCCCTCTCATTTTGGATTTTTCTTGCTTTTTGAGGTGTCGCCGTGGTATAATCTATTTGCAGAATAAATTTGCCACGATGACGCCCTTCGTCATCCGAGCATCGAGTCGCTCCATCGCCGAGCGGCTCTTTTTTTGTCCCTGCATCTGGCACAATAGTCCACATCGCCGTAGTACATGACCGGCTTTCCCAGCCTGTGACACTCCATGTCCTCGTAGGCCATGTTTCTCTTAATGCAGCACTGCAGATTTACCTCCGCCACTTCCGCGCGAGTGAAAATCCCGTTGTCCAGAGCCGTCTTCGTGTCCGTGCCGTCATCGCTGTCCCAGTCGCCAAACAGCTTCTTCAGGACCGTATCGTCCAGTTCCGCGAACACCGCGACCTCGTGGGCGATGTTATAAAGATTGTGAGCGACGCCCCAGTCCTTTCTGTCGACTGCTGCCCGAAATCGTACTCCGTACTCCTCGAGCTTTTGTATCATCTTCGCCTCTGATAGCACCTCTTTCTCCCTCCTTTCCGTAAAAATGGCGCAAAAAAGAACAGGTCCCGCATTCCGCAGTCCTATTTCTTTTTATGCCTCCCCTGCCTCTAGCTTCCTTGCGGACATCACGCAGAGCACCAGGCCCGTGACTACCATCGCCACGGGGATGAGCAGGATCTCACTGTCCATCGCCGACGCACCTGCAAGCAACGAGATCATCCCGATCCCTCCGATCATCGTCCAGATCTTTTCCTTCATCCCCTTGTCCTCCTTCGTCTTCAAATTTCCATTTCATGATTGCCTTATACGCCGACCAGGCCAGCGTTGTCATTCTCGGATCCGTCATGGCTTCGCTCCCTTCCTCCTGCCTCCTTTGCGTTCAGCTCCGCCGCAATCCGCTCCGCTTCTTCCTTGCTGTCCATGTAGGTGGATCCGCTTTCCCGGTTCCCGGAATGATCGACCTTGCTCACATCGCGAAGGCGATATACGGCATATTGTGGTTTTCCGCAGATGTACTGCATCGTGACTCTCCATGGTGATTTCATAGGCTTACTCGCTCCTTTCCAACGCAAACAAATATCTCAAATCGTACTCCGGGAAAAACTTCTCTTGAATGTCGAAGGCCTCGGCGAGATCAATTTGCGATTTCTTTGAGAGCTTCCTTGCCAGCGTATCCCTGTTGTATTTCAGCTCCGTGGCCATCTCGACGATTCCTAGATTCTTTCTTCCCATTTCAGCCCGAAGATTCGGGTATGCAATGTTACTCGGTCTCATCCTTTTTTCACCTCCTCAAAATCGTGCATTGCGTGATTTCTGATTTTACAATACCTTGCATTGCGTGATTTGTCAAGTGGTTTTTTAGTATTTTTCTTGCAATGCGTGATTTTGTATGCTATGATTGAAATCACAAGGAGGTGGTGACATGAATTTTTATATGATACTTCAAGAAATCATGAACGAAAAAGGATTGACTGTCGCTGATACTGCTCGTCTTTGTGGCCTCACGGATTCGACTGTTCGATCTATCATATCTCGTAAACAGCAAAATGTCGCTCTGGAGGTTGCTTTCAAACTTTCAGATGGTCTCGGCGTTTCTTTGGAAAGATTGAATGGGAAAGCTCTTCCTGTTAAGTCTGACTGTTTTGACCTTTCCCCTTTTGAAAAAGAGCTCGTTATTGCATACAGAAAGTCCCAAATGAAAGAGGCCGTTTGCACACTGCTCGGCATTTCTCCCGAGGAAAGAAAAGAAAAAAATGCGTAGGAAACCTAATAATTTATAATTTCAGAAAGTGAGGGATTTTTATGAAGAAAATCAAAGTTGTCGCTGCCTTTCTTGTATTCGTGTGTTGTATTGTTTTCTCATCCTGTGGTGCCAAGAAAGAACCTATTAAGATGGATTTTTCATCCGAGAAATATGGCACTATAGAAACTGGTGACTTGAAACTTCGTACTGGAGATTTGCTGAGTGTTACCCAGAATGGCACCGTTGTTGTCGTAAAGGCCAAAATTCAGTCTAATCTCACTAACAAAATGACCATTGATCAGAATTTTTCCAATGTAGATGATTTGATTCAGAATCACGGATTTGATACCTGCACAGAGCTCCAGTACTGGGCTGTCGCCGATACGAATGTCGGTGAATCGAAAGTAATTAGTTTTACGCTTGATAAAGCATCTATAGATGGTATAAAATCCGGATCCATAGTGTGGACTCAACTACAGGAACGAGCGATTGATCTCTGGATCCTTCCAAGCCTTCGAGAATAGTTGCACTGGTGCAATTTATCCCATTGTGGAATAATGCCGAATAAGTGGGATTGATAACGAATAAGTACGATTTGATGACGCATTTCAAGAAAAACGGGCATTTTTCGGGATGAGTTGTACATTTTTCATCCCAAATGTGCATTTCATTTCAAAAGTGGGACATTGTACCCACATTGTGCTACGCGGAGGAAATTATGATCGGAGTGATTTACGCAAGATATTCAGAAGGGCCGAAACAGACGGATCAGTCCATTGAGGGCCAGGTCAACGACTGCATGGCCTTCGCCCAGAGAAACGGCATCGATGTGATTGAGGTATATGCGGATCGGCACATCTCCGGAAAGAGCGTGGTGGGCCGGTATGAGTTCCAGCGCATGCTTCAGGACGCACAGCTCCACAGGTTTGACTGCGTGATCGTCTGGAAGATCGATCGCTTTGGCCGTGACCGTCAGGACATTGCCGTCTCAAAGATGCAGCTCAAAAAGGCAGGCGTCAAGCTCATGTATGCGGAGGAGTCCGTGCCGGAGGGTCCTGAAGGCATCATCCTGGAGAGTGTCCTGGAGGGGATCGCAGAATATTATTCTGCCGATCTTCGCCAGAAGGTCATTCGTGGACGCAGGGAGACGCTGAAAAAGGGGCTTTTCTGCGGAGGATCCCTCCCGATCGGATACATGGTGGACTCCGAGCGTCACATCGTCCCAGATCCCGCGACTGCGCCTCATGTTCGCGAAGTCTTCCGGATGTATGCTGCAGGATCCCAGATCAAAGACTGCGTCTGGTACCTGCAGGACAAAAGGGTCAAGGGCCAGCGTGGGACGGACATGTCGAAAAGTACCGTCGGCGCCATGCTGCGAAACAAAAGGTATCTCGGGATCTTCGATGTGTCAGGCGTGGAGCTTCGTGCGGAGCCCCTGATCGACGAGGAGACCTTCCTGCTCTGTGCCGACCGTTTTCCCGGTGGTCCTCAAAAGAATGCCGCAGGCAAGGCGGATGTTGACTATCTCCTGTCCTGCAAGATCTACTGTGGAAAATGTGGCCGAATGCTGACGGGGGAATCCGGAAAAGGCCGCTCCCGCGTCTATTATTATTATAAATGCCCGGCCAAAAAGAGAAATGCCGAGTGTGACCTCGCTCCCGTGAAAAAGGAATGGATGGAGGAGCTTGTCCTGAAGGCCACCGTTGATGATATGCTGACGGAAGATACCATCTCCATGCTCACCGACGAGATTCTTCGTGTCCAGGATCGTGATCTTGCCGATGATCCCGTGAAGGTCATCCAGTCCGCCCTGGACTCCTGCAGAAAAAAGCAGGCGAACATACTCCACGCGATCGAAGAGACCGGCGCTCGCGGACTGGCCACCCGTTTGGCCAAACTCGAGGAGGAAGAGGCGGAGCTTTCCCTGGAATTGAAAAAAGCCCAGGTGTGCCGCCCGAGACTTTCCCGGGAAGACATCTCCCTGTGGCTCCACAGTTTTAGAAATGGCGACCTCTCGGACGATGACTTCAAGAAGCGGCTCCTGGAGACCTTCGTTGCTCGCGTGGAGCTGCTGCCCGATCGCGCCGTCATATTCTATCACATATCCGAAAAAAGCAAACAAAAACGGACTGTATCCTTTGGTTCGGATACGGCCCGTTTGCTGGAGGAGTCGGGCTTGTATCCGAACCATCCCACATTTTTCCACGGCTTCATCGTTTTGGTCGTTATGAGAGCCGCCTGATGGTCACATTGTACCACGAGCGGCTCTTTTTGTAAATGCTTAAAAATCTATTGTGTCATAATCAAAGCATGTGCAGTCTTCGTCGTCTATGTCACAGACATGCAAGCGGATCTCGACTGTCTGCTTTGTCCTCTGTGCTTCCACTCTTGCAAATTCGATTGCCTGTCGGCGGCTTTTGGTCTTGAACATTTCAAACTCGTCATGTTCTGCTATGCTATACACGCGAAATATGTTCGGCTTCTTGAAATCCTCTCTCACAGCTCGCTCTAAGAGGTCCAGCACATAGGCAGGCGCCTCTGTCGTTCCGCTCTCCCAGTTCTCCATGGTGCGGAGCGGTATGTTGTAGTATTTGGCGAAATCAACTCTTTTTATTCCGGCCTGTTCTCTGATTTGTTTTGCGGTCATATTATGCCCTCCTTTCTACTTCTTCAACGATCCATCTGATCTCCTGCTCTGTCAGATTCTCGCCGAAATCTTTGCTTTCCTTCTGGATCCATGCCGCAAGTTCTTCGCCTTTGAGCTCCGTTCCTGCCAGTGTGTCGATATACTCGTTCATGTTGTTCAAAAAATCGTTCTTCGTCATTTGGTTGTCCTTTCCGGGGCGGATCCGCCGCCCCTCGGTTTTTTTTCTATGCGTAAATCGCTTCTTCAATCTCTGCTGCTGTCATTCCGTATTCGGTCATCAGTTCCTTTTCCGCAAGTGTTACTCTGTCATACATTCCGATCTGTAAGTATTTTCTGATTCCCTTTATGAGATCCAGTCTCTTTTCTTCCTTTGTGAAAACCTGCCCGTATTTTGTATTCTTCATTTCGTCGCCCTCCTTTGTTTGTGTTCCCTTGTTCTGATTATATAATACCACTATTTCGGTGGTTTGTCAATAACTTTTTCCACTTTTTCGGTGGTTTTTTATTTTAGGCAACGAAAAAGCGCCCAGCATAGACTGAGCGCTCTCTCTCGTTGAACACAAAGGACAACCCACTAAAAAAGCAAATACCCTCGACGTATAATATTATAAGACGAAAATTTGTTTTTGTCAATCTGCCGCAAATTTAGGGATGCAAGTGTATCCTGTGTCGTCCTGGCATTCTGTGACCTCTGTGACGCGCGGCGTCATTTGCAGGCCGTACTCGTTGATCACTTCCACGACGTCTCCGAGGAAATAATCCTCGCCGAATTTGTGGCCGATATTCGGCGCCACGTTTGACGAGATTTTTTCGACCGTTACTCGCTCTGCAAGCTTCTCGGCGCCCTTCGTTGCAAGATTTGCGAGGTATGTTGTCTCGTCGATCTCTCCGCTGTTTGTGCTCTGATTTCGAGCATCCACAAAAAGCTCATACCTGGACAGACCTTCCGCCGATCCGACAACAGTCTTTTTCCTTCCTATGCCCTGACCTTCTCCGGCAACCTGCGCGACGTTCGAATACTTCGAATCGTCGTTCGAATAGCTGGTAGAGATCAGATTGTCATATTCCGGCGAGAAGATGATCCACGGGTTCGCCTGCTGATTGTAAGACCTGTCCACGCCTTGCAGAATGCCGAAGTTAAGTTTTTTATGCTCAATATCAACAAATACGTCATAACCAAGTTTTCTCGGCTCCAAAAGGCTTTGAACGGCTTTTTCCACGGTGTCGCCTGTGAATTGTACTTTGATTAGTTCGGAATATCCGATCGGATCCGCAAGGCCTACGACCGAAATTGTGCGGTCTGCGTCGTCCGGTTCGATCATGTTGTCAGCAACGAGACATCGGACGGTCTTCTCAAAATCTCCGTTGTATGTTGTCTGTGTCCAAACAATACGACGGGCTAGGATGCTGGCGAGGCTCTTTCCCTTGATCGTTATGTAGTTCCCGTCCTCTGCATCCGTATCGACCTTTATGGATTCGATAAAAGCTCCGGCTGTCACGTTGTCAGTTCTGACGATAATCTGTCCGCGCTCTATGGTCTGCAAAAGTTCAGCATTTGCCGGGATATAAAGTTCAAAGTCTCCCGGCTTGAAGTACCTGCTTGTCCAGATAGCGGATTTGTAATTGTCTATTATCGTGATAATGTTCAGCGATGCGTCGAGAAGGTAAAACTCCATCATGATTTACACCCCCTCGTATAATTCGTCCGTAAATATCGTGAGCTCTGTCTTTCCGGATTCCCACTCGTTGAAGTCAATGTTGCAGTGCCCGACGGGAATCTGGAACCATTTCGAGTGTAAGTCCATATAATTCAAGATACTTGTCTTTACATTTCCGCGAAGCAGCCACACACCTTTTTGACCTTGATTCGTGTTCAGGATCAGCTCGTCGCCTTGTAAAAAATTGTAATCTACATAAAATTCGCCGATGGTGTCCCCTGAATCGGGATCATATTGGATCAATGAAAAGCTTGTTTTTCCTTCTTCTGCGGTAAATTGTGCCCTTGCAATAAATCCGATCGGAATGTCTCCACGATTCCAGAAAGACGCTTGCTTTGTTTGATAAACCGTTGCTTGCGTAGTGTCTTGCTTAAAATATGGATCTGGACAGATTATGCTAATTTGGATAACTTCTTTTTGTGCATAAACATCGCCGTCCAGCTTGTCGACATATCCCTCGATTGTGAACTGCCTACTTGCTGTGTTTAAGTATAGCTTGACGGATTGTTTAGGCTTGAAAAAGCCATATAGACCTATGCGTGCATTCTCAACGTTTCCGACTGGCAAAAGTGTGATCACGATGTTTCTGTCATTCACACGGGCAGAATTGAAGACCGCGCCGTCCATCGTGGCCGACGTGCTTGTGTTGACCGTGGCTGGTGCTGGCAAAATGCCAGTCACCGAAGTCACGATGTAATTTACTGAATGAGAAAGCGGAAGCTTTGTCCCGTCCGCTCTCTCTGCGATTATTTCGAGCATATTTTATAACACTCCTTTCGCAAGTTCGATCTGTGCCTGTGTGTTCCGGTAAATATCCAGCCTCGAAAGCGCCTTCGGACTACTGTTATTCTGCACAAATTCATAGTTGTAAACATTTGTTTTCGTTCCTGCTGCCGCCTGTCCGATGATACCCTCTTTTGTGAGCGCCTGCCTGAGTGCGTTTGCCGTTGCCGCGATCCATTTTTTGTTTTGGTCAAGAGGTACGACAGCCTCGGCTCCGTCACCTTCGAGAAGTCCGACTTGTCCTTTTCGAAGCACACCGCCCGTCGCAAGTTCAGGTATTTGAGGAATGTCAAAGCGTGACACAAGGCCCTCAAACGGCTTTGTCCCGAGGATCTCTGCATTTCTGAGATTCTCCAGCGTGTTATTGATCGCGTTGAACGGCACAGCAATGATCTTATTGATTGCGCGGATAATGCCATTCACGACGCTCTTGAATGCGTTCACGATGCCGTCCTTGATTCCGTCGAAGATCTTGCCACCGGTCGAGAAGACGTTCTTTACATTGTTCCAGGCTTCAGAAAACTTATCCTTGAACCAATTCGCCATAGGTGCAAAGGTAGTCTTTACAGTATCCCAGGCACTCGACGCACCTTCTTTCGTCTTCGCCCATGCGTCGGAAAACTTCTCTTTGATCGGACTTGCCACATGTTCGCCGAACCAGTCAGAAACAACGCTCCATGTTTCTTTTGTCTTCTCCCATGATTCTTTTTGATCTTCCTTTACCTTCTCCCACGCGGTCGAAAGTTTGTCTTTCACAGGCCCGGCGACGTGTTCATCAAACCATGACGCTGCAGTGCTCCAATTCTCTTTTGTTTTACTCCATGCGTCCGAAGCTTTTGTCTTTATATTATCCCATGCGGAAGAGAAAAAGCCTTTAACCGCTTCGAGCTTTTCGGAAAACCATCCGCCGACGGCTCCCCATGCCGCAGTTATTACGTTCCAGCATCCGACAGCAAGCTCTCCAATGATATTCCATGCGGTCGTGAAAAAGTCGATCACGGGTTGGAACAGTGTTTTGATTGGCTGGAATATCGTCTCATCTACCCACTTCGCCGCATTGATAAAGATTGCTTTGATCTTCTCATACAATCCGACAAAGAAGGAAGTCAGACCACTCCATATATCTTTTATACCTTCCCACAATCCGCTGAAAAAGCTTGTGATACCGCTCCACGCCTTTTGTAAAGCTTCCCATGCTCCGACAAAGAATTCTTTGATTGCTTCCCATGCGTCGCCGCAAAGTTCTTTCAAAGCTTCCCACAAATCAATCCAAAACTGTCTGAATTTCTCCGACTTGTTCCACAGGATCACAAAAGCCGCCACAAGGGCAGTTATCGCCGCGATAACAAGTCCGATCGGGTTTGCAGCCATTGCGGCATTCATGAGCCATTGTGCGGCCGCTGATGCTTTGAGGGCGGCAGTGATTCCAACCCAGCCGAGCTCCATTACTTTTAGCGCGGTTGTGTAGGCGATATAAGCGGCAACGCCTGCCGCGATGGATCCGAGCACGGTCACGACTTCCGTTCCGTGATCTACAAGCCACTGCAGGGCGTCAAGGAATACGCCGAGCGCTTTCGCTCCCTCTCTGAGTGCCGGTTCCATCTTTTCATAGAGTTCCAGCTGGATTCCCTGAAGGCGCGACTGAAATTTGGTCATGTCGCCCTCCAGGTTGTCCATCATGATATCCGCCATTTCTTGTGCAGCTCCGGCGCTTCCGTAGATTGCGTCTGTCAGTTTGTTGTAGTCTTCCTCGGATGCGTTTGCGATTGCAAGAAGACCGGACATTGCACGGGCACCGCCGAGCATTGCCGCCGCTCTTGCTTTCTCCGCGCCTTCCGCGCCGAATGCTTGAAGATTTAACTCTTCGAGTGACTTTTCGTACTCGCCTTGTTTGATGCTTCCTTCCGCCAGCGCCGCGTCCAGTTCGTCAAGTGCCGCGTTATAGTCTTCGAGGGGCATATTGATCGAGACAAAGCCTTCGCGAAGCTGATCCATGATTTCCTGCAAAGAATACATCCGCCCCGTGTCGTCGTAAAGTGCAAGCCCTAGGCGTTGCATTGCTGCCTCTGATTCGTCCGTAGGCTTTGCCATACGCTGAAAAAGGTTGCGGAGCGAAGTTCCTGCCATATCCGCCTTGATTCCTGCGTTTGCCATCAGGCCGAGGGCGATTGCTGTGTCTTCGATCGAATAGCCAAGTGAACCAGCCACAGGCGCCACATACTTAAAAGACGCGCCCATCATTGAGACGTTTGTGTTTGCGTTTGAGGATGCCGCCGCGAGTACGTCCGCAAATCTTCCGGCATCTGAGGCCGATAGTCCAAAAGCGGTCAAAGCGTCTGTCACAATGTCCGAAGTCGTTCCGAGGTCTTCGCCGGATGCCGTTGCAAGATTGAGGATTCCGTCAATACCAGAGATCATTTGCTCGGTCTTCCATCCTGCCATTGCCATGTACTCGAAAGCCTCTCCAGCTTCCGTCGCTGTGTATTTCGTGCTTTCGCCCATCTCCTTCGCTTTTGCTCGAAGGGTCTCCATTTCCTCGGCTGTGGCTCCGCTGATCGCCTGAACCTTTGACATTTCGGTGTCAAAACTCTTTCCGACTTCTATGATCGCTTTTCCGAAGTCCTTCACAGCTTCAATACATTTCGAGATTCCCTGCGCTACAAGGTCAGCGAGTGCACCTTTTAAGACGGTAAAGCCTCCGGCGGTCTCTTCTGGGTCCATGTCCTCGAGCGTGTTGTCGAGATCGTCCGCTGCATCCTCTGCCGCTTTTAGTGCCTGCTGGTTGTCCCGAAGTTCTCCGGACAGTGTGTCAATCTCGCCGGCGAGGCGCTTTGCTTCGTCGCTTTCCTTTCCTTGTTCCAGGACGACGGAAGCATATTCGCTTTTTAAGCGGTCGAGCTCTGTCTGCTGGTCCTGCATCTCTTTTTGCAGTTTGTCGTATGCGTTTTCCTGCTCTGCTGCCGCTCTTGCGCTTGCTTCTTGTTCTCTCTGCAGATTGTTGAGCTGCGTTGTATAATTCCGAATTGACCGCTCTGTGTCGTTTATGACTGCCTGCTGATTCGCAATCCGAATCCGCATCTCGTCTGCTTCTCTCGAGTTCTCGCCGTACTGTGATTTGATGAGTTCTAACTGCTGTTCGTAGTTTGACAGAATCGTTTTTTGTGCGTCCAAAACTGTCTGCAGCTGTTCAATCTTTTTCGATATTCCGTCGGCGCTTTTTGACCAATCATCCATCCCAGAAGCGGCGGCCTTAAATTCGGCATTTGCAAGCTTGATCTGTCTGCACGCTTCCTGAATGCCTTTTTTAAGATCAGCTATATCGACTTTGAATTTTGTCGTGGTCTCGTTCTTCTGTGCCATCTTTTGCCCTCCTTCCCATTTTTAGAACCATGTGTCTCGGGCAGGTCTTCGAATGATCTTCGATTTCTTTTGCTTGCTCTTCTTGTCCTTTTTCTTTGAGAGTAGTGCATATTTTCGAACCACTGCAAAGACCTCTCGCGCTTTTTCTCTGCGGACAGAAAAAGGCGTTAGTGAGGTAAACTTTTCGCAGAGGTTTATTTCCATTTCAAAAATTACGTCTTGAATGGGCGTGTCGTCGTCGATCACGCCCTCGTCAGGTTTCCCGACGATAATTCCTTGATACTGTCAGCGATGGAAAGTCCGATCTGCATGACAGTCTTTATAAGCTCCGAGACTTTCACGCGGTCGAGTTCCTCGTTTGTAATTCCCGGGAACACATCGCGGAGTAAAGGCTTGATCTTGCCGTATCCCTTCACGACCATTTTTGCAACCTCTGCAGAATTACCCATCTTATCAAGGTCAATTATCCCCATGAAGTCCTCGACAGTTCCGAGCATAAGATCATAGCTCTCCGCCTTGTACGTCTTTTCAATCTTTGTTTTGTCGTCAGCCGAATAAATGTTTAATGTTATCATTTTGTTGTCCTCCGTGTAATTTATTAAAGCGGCGACGATTTGCCGCCGCCGCTCATGGAATGAGTATAGAGAAAGTGTAAAAATGGGGGTGCTTATTCTGCGACAGTTACCGCACAAATATCGGTGAAATCGCCGTCGTGTGTGGTCACTGTGATAATTGCGGAACCCGTGCCCTCTGCGCTCACTACGCCAGCCGAGGAAACAGTCGCCACATTGTCGTCGCTGGAAGTGAACGTCACAGCCTTATCGGTAGCGCTTGCAGGACTTACAGTCGCAACAAGTTCAGCCGTTTCGGAAGGTGCAAGGCTTACAGTTGAAGGCGTCAGCACTACTCCGGTCACATTTACAACCCCGGACGCGCTGATGGAATCGGGTGTCTGCACCTGCGCAAAGAAATTCGTAACGCTTGCGAGGCCATAACGTGCATCTACTACAATTCCCTTGACGCCAGCCTTCTCCCAGCTGGATCCGTTATAAATACCCTTGTTGAATTCGTGCTCGGTATAAATACCAGTGAATTCGATTGTGGTGTTGTTGGTGTCGGTTCCGTCGTCTTCCGTGTGGCTGGTCTCGTCCGGAATATTGAACTGGCCTTTCAGCCTGGAAACGTATCTGTAACCGCCGTCCGTTCCCTTCGTGCGGTACATGATCGCGTAATACTTATTCTGACGGGGACTGTCAACCATCATTCCGGTAGTAGCATCGAAGCTCTTTCCGGTCAGTGCTGCCAGCTTATCAAGTGCAGGCGGCGCCAGAATCAGAGTGATCGTGTCAGCGGATTCGCTGTTTACAACGATCATTGCTTTGTTGTCGTAGTAGTGAGCTTCGCTCGCTGCGTCAACACTCTTCCCGACTTCCTGCACAGGAATGTGAGTGGGCGTTCCGCAAACATAGCCTGTTGAATCATCCTTCAAAACTTCTGCAAAGTAGAAGTTGTCTACTCCGCGAAATTCAAAAATCTGCTGTGAAGTGTCAGACATTGTTTTTTCCTCCTGTTTAATTTATTGTTTGCATTGCAAGATATAATATTTCCATACCTCGCCCGATATGTGTGATCTCGTCGCTTGCTACGTCGTAGCCTCTGTCCGTGATCGTCCAGCCATTCGACCGGAGCAGTGATCGCGCATCATCCAGCAACGAGTAAGCCTTTGACGGGTCTGTTGAGTACACATTCACGTCGAATTGAAACGAAGCGCTTGCCTCTTGGTTGTCGTAAAAACTCTCGCTCACTTCGTCCGAGTTCCAGAAGGTGAAAAAGGTGTCCGGGTATGCTTGATCAGGTGCAAGAGATCCCTGTCTGATTACCGGATATTTTAGCGTTTCTAAAAGTGCAATTAAAACGTCTTCCATGCCGTCACCTTCCTCCGAGTTTTCTGTCGATAGCATCCTGCACGACGTCCATCATGTCTTGCTGGATCTGCTTCATGTATTTTTTCCGAACGTAAATTTTTTCGAGCGCCGTGTCCGGCTGCATCCGAGGCGTTCCTGAGATCAGGAATCCCCCGGCTCCTTTTTCGGAATAATCAAATCCGACGCCGACTTCGGCTTTTGTACCGCTCCAAGATACATCAGGCTCGACGATACTCTCTTTTGTGTCACCTTGCGAGTAAATGCCTTTTGCTGGTAAATACTTCGCAGACATTGCCTCTCTTGTGTCCTCTTCGATCGTTTCCGCCGCTTGCTCTAGTGCATCAGTAACGACTTTCTTCACATCTCCATTCAGTCCTTCAAGCTTTGTTACAAGCTCCTCAAATCCTTTTGTCTCTAGGTTTAGCGTGTTTCTCCTTTTTGCCAAAGATCACGCACCGCCTTCCACTGCCTGCACCTTGCATTTAATGAACTGGTGTCTCATGAAGATGTCCTCGGGACTTCCGAGGATTTCGTAGATTCGCCCGGTTTCGAGAACCTTGATCCGGCAATCAGACTTGAAGTCTGGTCGGTACCATGTCTCAATCGTGGCTGTGTCTAGCACTGTGAAGAGGTCGTTTGTCACGGTCTCTGTTCCAAGGTATGTTTTGAAACTGCAGTTCATCCGGACGCCATTTTCGGGATATACCTTCGTCGGTACTCCTTTAACTGTCGTATATTCCGGAATGAGTAATTCTATCGCGGTTGTGTACGGGATCGCAGGGCGAAAGCTCTGCATTCCCACTTTGAAATTTGCCATCGCCAGCGCCTCCTTTTAGGATTTATAGGACAGCTGTGCGGCTCTCTGCATGAAATACTCTGACAGTTTGCCGTTGTTTGCTCCATAACTCCACAAATCAGACACGCCCCTTGATACAATGCCCGAAGTGATATTCGACTCGGCGACGCCTGAATCTTTGAGAAAGTCCACAACCTCGTCGATGTATTCGGTGATGGTTGCGTCCTGATATTCTCCCTCGATTCCAAGCGCTTTTTTTACTTTACTGAGCATCGTTTCAACTTCTGCCATGTCCATTCCCTCCGCGTGCCCTTCGCCCCTAGAATCCGCTTTATGCGGCTCTAAGAGGCGAGGGGATGTTTTGTTTGATTTAGAAGCCTACCTTCGCAATGGTGACTGTTCCGGTTGCAAGCGTAGCAGTGTAAAGGGTCTTGCCATCTGCTACAACGTCAGCTCCAGCTGTCTCAACTTCCACATTGTTCAGAGAAAATCCTGCGTAGTCATATCCCGGAACAAAGTAGATAGTTGCAGAAGTCACAGCGCTCGCGATGTTTACATGCTGAACGGGTTCGGATGCGATCAGTGCGTTTGATGCGCTGTCGATCTGAAACTTCCCGTCGCTGGTCTTTGCGTTGACAGCGGTCAGAGTGGTTCCTGCTGCCTTAATGATTAAGCCGTAAAGGCTGATCAGGTCGATCGCGGTCACGGGTACAATTCTATCGGTGTTGATCATTGTTTTATCCTCCTACTTTTTTATGCCTGAGTTTCTAACACGAGGCCACTGAGATCGAAAGTCTGTGTTTTTGAAACTTCATTAACGGTTGTAATAACCTTAAGAACCTGCTGAACTCCTCCAATTTCTCCAGCAATCTTGAACACTGCATTCATATCGGAATCGAGCTCAACGAAGCCAGTGCCAGCAGTAGGAACGAGGCCCACTTCTACTTTGTCAGCTCCATTGGGATCAACGAATTTGAGTGCCAAGAAATTTCCGTCACCGGATAACGGGCCAGAAGGTGAAATTCCTCCTTCGATAAACTTCAGCGTACCAGTTATTGCGCCATCAGCGACAACAACTCCGGTCTGCATGTTGCTTACTTTCACGTCGAACAATGTAGCAGATCCTTTTTCTGCCTGCACATTTACGTCATGAATCCCAACAAATCCGGCAAGGTCTGCGATCACTTCTGCTGAGGTGGTTGCGTTTGCTACGTCGGCAGCGTTTCCACCATAAGCAACATACAATTTTTTCAGTGCTTCAACATTCGTCATTTTTAGCACCTCCATTTATTAGTTCGCGCCTTTGAGGATCTTTACAATGCCGTTCGGGTTGAGGACTTTGCCGTCAACTACAACGAGCGCCTTGTCGACCCACTCGTTCGTCTCCTCGTCGAAGTAGCGTCTCATCGTGAACGCGAAGTTCTCGTTGATTGCATACTCTTCCGGCTGCCAGTAAATACCAACAACGTCGCCAGGGCTTGCGGTGTCGAAGTCTGCAATGATATCCGGCTCAACCAGCGCAATGTCACGACCAAAGAAACGTCCATTCGGGTTCATTGCGTCGCCACTGTTTACAACAAGGCCTGTCGCCTGATTGAATATAGGATTATTGTTGTTGTCTGCAATTGTCTCGAGGTAGGTGTCAACGGTAGATACCGGGAAGATAAATTCTCCGGAACGATAGCCAAGAGGCAGGGTCGCAAAGAAATTCTTACGCCACTTTGTCCAGTCGTTCATATCTGCTGCCTTCATGGTTACGGTCTTGGTTACTCTAGGATCGTTAAGGATGCCGAGCATGGATCCGTCGCCAGTGCCGTTCACGATACCATTGTCCATTGCCTGCAAATAAGCGATAGCGATGATCTTTGTCAGCTCTGCCTCGAATGCGGACAGTGTAAGCAGCTGAGAGAGGAACGTCTGCGCAACGCGGATTTCTGCCACGTTGTAGCCGAAAGTGATGGATCCGAGGGGATCTGTCTTCTGGCGAGGCGTTACAGTGCTTTCGCTGATCCACTTAAAGGTTGCTTTCAGGGATCCGATGGGGATCTTAACGCCGCCGGGTACATTCGTCTTGCGAACCTTACTATACAGATTGCCGTATCTCTCGCGGACTGTATTGATCACTTCGTTCATGATCGTCACAGGGATTGCTGCTCCGGTGTCGTCGGTGCTGATTGCATTGCCTGCACGCAGCTCGGAAGGAATAGGAGTGCCCTTCTGAACATAAGCCATGAATGCGCTTCGGTATTCAAGGCTTGACAGCTTATCATCGTCTCTCTCTTCGGTGCTGAAGCTCTTATTTGCTCCACCGATCAGAGTAGCGTTTGCCGGTATGGGTTCATTTGTGCCTACGGTTTTAGAAGCTGCGGAGCGCTCTTCTTCTGCGATCGCGTCCAGCTCTTCCTTTATCTCCTCGATCTCTGCGTTCACATCTTCCATCTGTTCAGTGAGGGAACGAACCTCGTTCACGTCCTGCGATGCCTGTGCTCTGGATGCGAGGGAAGCCTTCTTCGCCTGCAATCTTGCAAGCTTTTTCTCGAGTACTTTCTTTCTCATTTCTTTTTCCTCCTTTAGAGTTTTGATTGAAATTGCAGTTTGGCTTTCGCCAGTTCCAAATCACTCTCCAGTGACTTCGCCCTCTGCTGTCTTGCAGTGTCCACGGCAGACCGTGCGCTCTCCAGCGCCTCCTTGCTTCGCGCATTTATTGAAGTGGCCTCATACGCAGGAAATGTTACTGCGCTGACTTCCACGACAGAACCGATTTTTATGATGTATCTGGTCGGGTGATCGCTTTCGATGTCTTCCCATCTTTCCTCGTCGACTGAAAACATAAAGCTCATCCCCGTAATATCTCCACGCTGGACTGCGCTATAAAGTGACCTTGCTTCCGCGTTGTTTCCGACGTCCAGTTTTACCCAATCAATGTTTAGGCCGAACTGATCGACTGAGAACTGCATTGTCGAATTGCCGTTATTGCGCCGGCTTCTCGCAAGAGGAATCTTTGAAGTATCATGATTCACAAGGAACCTGACATCAGTCAAGTCTGCGCTATCAAGCGATCCTCTCTCGATCACTTCGTCAAACCATCCGAGGTCTGTTTTTGAGTCGTACACAATCGGGCGTCCGGTGATGATTGCTGTCCCGTTCTCCTCTTCCTGTGCGCGTATTTCGAAATTATATGATCTCTTTTCGAGTTCTTTGTTCGGCATTTTCTAAACCTCCTCTTTCACCTCGTCCACTACGTCGACTTTGCCGACTTGGTAGGCGTTGGCATTATTTGCATCTATCCAGTTAAGCGACATGTACCTCTTGCCCTCTAATTCCGGCAGCGGTTGAAGTCCGAGCGCTACGCGCTTTTCGTTTTCAAAAAGTGCACCTGTCGGCGATAGCATGTCTATCATGTCGAGAGTTTGCTGCATGGTCATGAAGATCAGCTCTTTCGGATAAAGCTTTATTTCATTACCGAATGCCTTTTCCCTCTGTGTAAACATCTTTTTCGTGAAGGCCTGCGAGATAGCAACGATCAGCGGCTCGAGCGTCTTCTGATAGAACGCCTCGTATTGCTCTTTCGTGTAATCTCCGGTTAAGATGCAAAGCGGGACTCCGAAGTTTCGAAGGATCTTCTCGTCAAGAAATTTTAGCGTTGAATCGTCAACAATACTCGCATGCTTTTCGAGCGGTAAAAACTCCGCTTTCAGGTCTATCGGAAGGAATCCGCTTTCGCTGTTTGCGAGTTTTCTTTCCAGCTCTCTGAGCGCTGCTTCAGTCTTTCCATCGTCGAGAAGTGTGTTATACTTCACAACGCCGTTCACAGCGTAGGACGCTTTCATTGCCTTTGCTACACCGTGCAAGAGTTCTCTGTTGATCTCGAGCGTGTCTAAAAGTGCTTTGTGATTCGGCTGTCCCATCTCATCGCCGCCCATGAACTCATTCACACTGTAATTGTATTTAATGTGGATGACTGAATCGTAAGCGACTGTCGTTGTCTCTCCGTTCCAGAAATAAAACTTTACAAAAAGCTTTCCGGATGCGTCTTCGATAAAATCCACCTGCGTCGGCTTGATCGGGTATAAAGCCTCGTAGTATCTGCGCTCTGCTCCTGTTTTTTCGTCCACCCATTCATAATATGTCGGGATAATAAATACGTTGTAATTGAGCAACAAAAGCCAGCAGATTTTCTCTAAAAATTCGCTTGTCGTCATGAGTGGATTCGGGTTTCTCAATACTGCCTGAATCGTGCTGTTTTTGATCGGCTTCGGATCCGAATCAACATATCGAATGTGACAAGGGTTTAGCTTTTTCATCTCGTCAACTATGCACTTCAAAGCTTGCTGAACGGAATCGAAAGCATAAATATTTGTGCTATACTGCCCGTAGATCGGCAAGAAGCCGTCGAGTGTAGGCGCGAATTTCGAACCCTTGGGCGTTCTGTGAAAAAGTTTGTCAAAAAGTCCCATTTTTTACTGTTCACCTCCAACGATTTTTTTGTATTCGCTCCTATACCTTCGGAACATTTCGTAAAGTGAAATTAGCGTCACCGATCCGTCGATCTTCTTTGCGTTCTCTGTCTTCACGCATAGCGCCTGTCTGAGGTCGTTCATCTTTAGGCAGCTATTTGAGAAGCACCAGCGATCAACAGGATTCTCGTTGTAATTTATTAGCTTTGCCTTTAGATCAGCTTCAACAAGCAACAAAGCGTTGTTTAAGGTCTGCGCGTTCTGCAAGATCATCACGACGTCGTCGTATTGCTTCGACCATCCGTATTCCTCCATACGGCCGAGCCAATCCTTCGCGAAGCGCTGGTCATATCCGCATTTGTAAAGTGTAACGCCGTGAAGTTTTACGAGCTGATAAAACCAGTCAGCAACGACAGTCAGGTCAATGTCGTTTCCGTCGCATATTGTGATAAATCCTTGCTGCGCCCATTCCTTGTACTTCGCTCCGGCGTTGTGATCGTCGTTCTCCGGATCCAGCTTGCTTTGTGGTATAAAATACATTGTGTGAATGTATTTTGTTTTGTCGCCCGGTTTCATTACGAGTGCTTTTGCACAACAAAGGTCTGTTGTTTCTGCAAGATCGACGTGTCCGAGGCAATAGCATCCGCGCAGGTCTTCAAGGTCATATTTTGCGTCGTATGCGTAGTCCTCGAGGTTTAGCCAGCTTTCAACGGAGTTTTGCTTGAAGTTAAAGTCCTTTGACAGAACGAAGATTCTGTCCGCCTTGCTCTTTTTTGCAAGGTCGACTTGTATCTCCAAATATGCGTGCGGTTTAACGATTCCGATTGTCGGGTTTGATTTCATCCAGCTTTTCGGATTCATGAAAACCTCTTGCTCGCTGTCCTGTGTGTAAAGCCATGGTAGAAAGCGCGAAGCGGAGACGCTGTCGTCTTCTCTGTTTATGATCGCTCTTGCTTGCTTTAGCTCTTCGTCAAGGTATCCATCTGTAACGAATCCCTCGGTCGTGATTTCAATAAATTTTGGGTTGTCTTTTAGCGATTGCGACTGCTCGATTGATTTCGCGATGACATTTGTTTTCATCTCGTGAACCTCGTCGAGGATCGCAAAGTCGATATTCCGCCCCTCTTTGTTTTTTGTACGGTCGGAAAGCTTGATAATCTTTGTGTTCGTGGTTTTGTTTAGAATAAAGCGCTGGTTTCGCTTCGTGTCGAGGTCGCCGGGATCATAAAGCTGTCGCATCATGTCGATAGAATCATAGACGATTGACGCCTGCGCGTCGTCGTTCGAACTACACACAATGTCTGAGCCTTCATTCCCGACAATAAATTCAGCATTTCCGAGGGCGGAAGATGTTTCCGACTTCGTGTTCTTTCTGGCGATTAATAAAAGCGCTTTCCTGAACCTGTCAATCAGTTTCCCATGTTCCTTAAACTCCCTCGCCATCTTGAAGGAATAAAGTGCCTCGATAAATGCTTTTTGCCAGTCCATCAATACCATAGACTTACCATAGAACGGGGACTTGGTCAAGCGCACACAATTCGCCATGAAGTCCATGCGAAGATCTGCCGCCGTCGTGTCGTAAAAGTACTCGTCGTTGTATTTCAAGTCTTCCTCGAGGTTTTGGAGCTCTTTTATAAGCTCCTGTCCTGCTATGATTTCGCCACATTCAATTTTTGCTTTATACAAGAGAAGACTGCTATTGTCAGGCGTCCAAATCATGCGACAATTCCTTTCTTTTTTTCACCCACTGGCGAAGCGGTGTCTCCTCTTCGACTTCTCCGCCAAGATCTCCGCTCAAACGGTACAAAAGCCGCAGACAGTTGTTGTATTGTTGTAAAAACTCTTTGTATTGCTTCGCCGCAGGTGTGGTTTTTTGCTGCGCGAAATTCTTCGGATTTACATTGATAAACGGCAGCTTTTTCAGCTCTTCGAGCTGGCCTTCGAGAAAAACGATCTCGTCGACCAGCTGATCCGCCTTTGCTTTGTCTCCAAGCATTTCCAAAAGTTCTTTTTTTCTTTCTTCCGCTTTCATTATCCCGTTACCTCGCACACTTCGACGTCTGCAATCTTGATCGTGATCTCGTATGCGGAAAGCATATCTTCGAAGCTGAAAGTCACCTTTGCGACACTCGCCCCGGCTGTGAACTGGATCTCGTAATGTTCCATGACGTCACTCGGGATCCCGTTTATAACTCCGTATGTGTAAGACATACCGCTCACGATCTTTATATCACGATTCAAAGATCCGTCGCGCCTGTTAAATCCGGAAGGTGTGCAGGCGTCAAAAATAAGCTTGTACGTCTTTTCATATTCAACATTAAGTGTGAAGGACAAGCTGATTCCGTTCAGGTCTGCCGACTTCAAATATTCTTTGAGCTGATCATTCGTTACTGCTGGCGACCTCGGAATATTCGTTTCCCCATAGGTTGAGGAATCAGCCATATAAATCGGCAGTCCATTGATTTCGACGATTTGCCCCTGCTTATTGTAATATGCGATGTAATAAGCATCGAAACCGTATGGATAACGATTGTCCTGCGCTGTCATAACAACGGCGATATTGTCAGTGCTCGGATTGTACGCATAGCAAAGACTTGAAGGAGCGTTTTTGATTGCCATTTTTCTGTTGCTATATGCCTTGATCGTGTAATTCGTGTTGACCTTCGAATAGTAATAGTTTTTCCAGTATCTCCCATCGGGTCCCAGAATGTCGCCGCCGTTTGAAAAACTGATCGTGTTTACTCCATCTTCGAAGGTGTTGTTTACATCGTCCGAGGTTTCCCACGTCGACAGATCTTCCGCTCCTTCCGGTAGCACGTTCCCGGCGTGGCCTTGTGCGATGCTCGCTCCGAGTAAATACCCTTGAACATTCATTCTGAAAACCTCCTTTTCTAGCGGTAGTAGACATTTACTGTATAACTCTGACCAGAACCTGTTGAATAATAGGCATTTTCTAACTTTGTTTTATCAACAGAAAAAATAGCGTATGCGGCTTCGTTTGAAGTTGAATTTAACGGTACATAAATTTTTTTGTTTGTATATCCAGTCCGATCAATAAGATTGAATGTAATAATAGTTTCGGAACGAACTTCGTAATCTTCTCCAGTCGGAGCGACAATAAATACAATCTTTAATTCTTTGTAAGACGATGGAAGTGTTATGCCTCCAGATGGGATTGTTCCACCAGTATTTAACGATTCCCAAAATCCTCCGACAATGTTGTCAAGTTTAATTTTATCGCTTGAACTCATAAGACCATTTGCAGAAGCAGAAGCAACTGAATATGTAGTATCGGTGAATTTAGGATCATTCCCAATCGTAACTCCGTTTAATGTTAATGCTAAAATATCATTGATATTTCCTTCTTTCCAAGTCTTATCTGACGTTCCTATATATCCAGTACCAGATTCGAAAGGAATAAATTGTTCTTGTCGCAGGCTGATCTCATAATCATTCGCACCAGTAGCGTTATTATTTATAGGCGGCGTGGTAGAATCTTCACTCTTTGACCATGTACCTGATAGTGTTAAAATATCACAGTATTGATATGTGTTATTTTTCGAATCGGCTTCTCTGTATAGCTCGATAAAATAATTATTTGCAGAATCATTTACAGCCCTTAATTTTGAATGCACTTGGTTAGTTGCACTAAATCCATCAATAATTCGCAATTTTGCCAGATTGTTTCTAATAGTCAAAAGCACAACACCAACATACGGAGCACTTTTCGACCATCCACCACGGAAGCATAATAACGCAGACCCATATCCCGAAACAGCCAATTTTATGAACCTTCTCCATCCAGCAGTAAAACTGTCTGCTTGTTCACAAGTTACAATGTCTGCATATTGATACAAATTTGCAGGCGATATTGCACTGGTACCATTTCCACGATATAATCTATACGCATTTAACGTATTTCTCCCAGTACCGCCCTTGCTAACAGGAATAACAGAACCGCTTGTAGGTAAATCATCAAGCTTTGTTTTGTCTGCGGCTGTCATAAGACCATTAGCAGAAGTGGTCGCAACTGCTGTTGTTGCTATTAGCGTAAATGCTCCAGAATCAGATGCACTGTTATTCCATCCAGTATTATTTCCAGCACGATAACGCACATTTCCAGTCGTTAATGGCTTCCATCGTTGATATATGAGGCTATTATGTAAAAACGTTTCAAGAATGCCATAGGTCGAAGGCTGATTTGTAAAAATATTTGCAGTATCATAATACGTCATAAAATAGCATAAGCCAGCATGCGTATTTTGCAATAACGCTTTCCAAGCCGTGGTAGTATCATCAGCAGGCTGGATATTATTTGCAGTCCTCATGCAAAATCTTGCATTGTCAAAATTTACATACTGCACCCAGTCCGTCCAGTCATCCTGACCAGCTCCACTTTGATAACGTGTCAAAAGATCACCTTTGCCATTATGAGCCACACATAATTGTGTGGCATATCTCGTATTGCTATCCCAAGAAAAATGCAGTATATTTCCATCTGCATTTGAACCATCGAATTTCGTAGGCTTTCCAGTAACCATGGTTGAAGTCGCAAGGAATTCTCTTACACAAGCATTTCGATCTGGCGTTATATTGGCACTAGCAGGCCTGTTATCTGTGGAACCTCCAGCAGGATTGAACATGTTTCTGAGCTCAGTAGGAAGCAAATTTATCGTTTCGTTTCCAGACTGATTTGCAGTGAAATTTCCTACGGTAGCATCATTTAGCTGGATCGTTAATTCTCCATCACCTACAGTCGGAATAGTAGGCGTATCAATAAGATCGTTGTAGGATCCAGAAAACGCAACGGCCTTCAGATCAGAAAAAAACTTTTTAATTTTTCCAACAATCGTTTTTAAGGTATCACCAGATGCCAGATTCGTTCTCGTGCTGGCCTCCTCCACAGTCGGTGTCTGGTTATCTGTCGTCACGTTCGGCACGTTTTCCAGGTATGTGTTTGTGTTTGTGCCGTCTGAAACTGTAAAGCCGCCATTTGCCCCATTCTCGAATGTGTAAGTGGTATTTACCCACGGAACGTTTACAAATGCTTTCTGGCCGTCAAGCTGCACCGGATAATTTTTATTATTCTGTGTATATCCGACCTTTATTCCTCCTAGTGCTTGCGAAGTAGCCACCGGAAGGACATAAATCACGCCTATCTTGACATAGTTTGAGCCGTCCCAGCGGTAAGTTGTGTTTTCGTCGTCCGCAATGTAGATCGTGTCGACTTCTCCAGTCGCAGGAAAGTTGCTTCTGTATTCATACTCTTTGACGTTCTCGTTTAAGTTGTCAAAGAGGTATTTCAAGCGCTTATCTTCTCCCGTATAGCTATATTTTGCCATTGTTTCCCCCTCCTAGCTGATTCCTCCACCTGCTGCCGCGATATTCACGACAAGCGTGTGATTCCCGTTTGCTACGTTTCTAAACATGTGATCCAGCGCAAGAAACTCGTCGCCGTCTCCGTATGTCTTCCGAACGATTGCCACGTCCGTTCCGTCAAGTGTGTATGTAACAGTAATGTTCAAATCTGTGTATGTCTCGTTCGTCGTGTTGACTGTTGTTTCTGCTTCGAATGTCAAAAAAACACAAAAAGCCACGTCGGCAGTCTGCTCCGTGACATTAAAATCAAAGGTTATGACGTTTTTGTTCGTTCCGTCTGTAATCGCTGCAGTGCTCGTCCTCTTCGGATACACAAAGACCGGGACTTGTGCCTGCACCTGATCGAGCTGCTCTTGCTGGCTCTCCGTGACTTCCTGCAAGTCCTCGATTGCTTCTGTCTCGTTAAACGTGACTTTCAGTTCATAGGCAAAGGCGGACACAATGCGGATTGAGGCGTCGTTGTTGATCGTAACCGGGAACGCGATTGTTATTTCTCCGGCGACGCCTTGGTCATTCCTTAAAGTGATTGTCGTGTGGTTGTCGTGATACCAGAGGGTCGATGGCAGCGAGTATGTGTTCTCCTGTCCTGCGATCAGAGGGACAGTTTCGTCGATGGACTTGGTCGAGATCTCCAAACGCGGATTCGCCGTATTGTCCGTCGTGATTTTGAGAATAATGCTGTTTACTTCGTTTGCTTCGTTCTTTAACAGGATCCTCGACATATTGCTGCCGAGGTAGATTGTATTTTTCACGATTTCCACCGCCTTTTTTCAATTTTTTGTGATTTCATGAGGGCATTTTCGATTTTTTCGAATTTTTTGGATTGAAAAATCTCGTTTTTTAGGATTCTGCAAAATTTACCT
>Ga0310690_10001824_pt1 | contig 36827 bp, 23 predicted proteins | sample AusTroGonzalo_MG_2_FD_207661 | JGI IMG/M metagenome (GOLD analysis project Ga0310690, IMG submission 207661) | Bovine rumen microbial communities from tropical cattle in Woodstock, Queensland, Australia - Gonzalo_04 (v2) (version 2) | ecosystem: Host-associated > Mammals > Digestive system >...
TTCTTCATAATCCGAAAAATTCTTATCTTTGCGCGACTAAAACCAAAGAAACCAAACTCATGGACAAACGTGTCGTCATAACAGGAATGGGCATCTGGTCGTGCCTGGGAACCACCTTGGACGAGGTGCGCGATTCCCTATACACCGGCAAATCCGGTATCATCCTCGACCCCGCCCGGAAAGAAATGGGTTTCCGCTCCGGCCTCACCGGACAGGTCCCCATGCCTGAATTGAAAGGAGAACTCCCGCGTTCCCAGCGGGTCTATATGCCCGAACCGGCTCAATACGCATACTGTGCCACCCGTGACGCCCTCCAGCAGGCCCGCATCGATGCGGACTTCCTGGCCGCCAACGAGATCGGCATCCTCTACGGCAACGACAGTACCGCCGACGCCGTGTACAAATCGGTTGCCACCATTCACGAGAAAAAAGATACGATGCTTTGCGGCTCGGGAGCTATCTTCCAGTCGATGAACTCCACCGTGACGATGAACCTGAGCGTGATCTTCAAGCTCAAGGGCATCAACCTCACGGTATCGGGTGCCTGCGCCAGCGGCTCCCACGCCATCGGCCTCGGCGCCCTGCTTATCCGGAACGGCCTGCAGGACATCGTAGTCTGCGGCGGCGCCCAGGAAATCAACGCAGCCGCCACCGGCTCGTTCGACGGCATTTCCGCCTTCTCCGTCCGCGAAGACGCCCCGGAAAAGGCCAGCCGTCCGTTCGACCGCGACCGTGACGGCCTCGTGCCGGGCGGCGGTGCCGCTACGGTCATCCTCGAGAGCTACGAATCGGCAGTCCGCCGCGGTGCGCCGATCATTGCCGAAGTAATGGGTTACGGCTTCTCGAGCAATGGCGAGCACATCTCCAACCCCAATGTCGACGGTCCCCGCCGGGCTTTGGAGCGCTCCATCCGCCAGGCTGGCCTGAGCATCGACCAGATCGGCTACATCAACGCACACGCTACGTCCACGCACGTGGGCGACACCAACGAAGCCAAGGCCATCTATGCCGTCTTCGGCGACCAGCGCATCCCCGTGACCAGCACCAAGAGCCAGACCGGACATGAAATGTGGATGGCTGGAGCCAGCGAAATCGTCTACTCGATCCTCATGATGAAGAACGATTTCATCGGCGCCAACATCAACTTCGAGAACCCGGACGAAGATTCGGCTAAGTTGTTCGTCCTTCCCAAGCGGATGTCCTGCCACTTCGACACCTTCCTTTCGAATTCCTTCGGATTCGGCGGCACCAACTCCTCGCTGGTTATCCGCGACATCCGTTAGCATGGCAGGCCGGCGCGTTATCATCATCGGCGGCGGACTGGGCGGCCTGATGTGCGGAAGGATCCTCTCCCGCCAGGGCTTTGATATCACCATTCTGGAACAAGGCACGCAAGCCGGCGGCGCTTTGCAGACCTTCGTACGTGACGGCATCCAGTTCGACACTGGATTCCACTCCGTCGGCGGCCTGCGGTCCGGCGAGCCGCTCGACCTGATCCTGCGTCAGGTCGGCCTGCGCAACCTTCCCTGGTTCCGGATGGAAGCCGATGAATTCGTGGGCTGCAACGAACCCTTCCTGCGTCTCTCCACGGGCTGGGAAGAGGAGCGCAAGCACGTGCTGGATCCGTACCGGAACGATATATGGCGTCTGAAAGGCGGCGGAAAAACCCTGATCGACGCACTGGCGAAAGACCAGCGGCTCCTGCTCCGCAAGAAAGTCACGGCCATTGAAGACCGGACCGTCTATTGTGCCGACGGCAGCAGTTATCAGGGCGATGTCGTCATCTCCGCCATCCATCCGGTGTTGACCATGCGCATGCTTCGCGACCACATCCGTCCCGCTTATATCCAGCGTCTGGAAGGCTTGGCCAACGGTCCCGGCGCATTTACCGTTTACGCCAAACTGCGGCCCGGAACAATCCGTCACATACGGCACAGCATCTTCGTCAACAACGATTTCATGATCCATTTCGGGGATGAGGTCGTTGACGGCTATGCCCTTTCGCTCGATATTGTAACCTTTGTGCAGCCGGACCAGGTCGACGCATGTACCCGATCCCGGCTTGAACGGACCGCCTTTGCCGATGAACTGATCCGGAAAGCATCGCAGCGCCTCCCGGAACTGCCCGAAGCCATCGAAAAATACTGGACCAGCACACCGAAGACCTGGGAACGCTACACCAGTACGCCCGGCGGCTCCGCCTACGGCATTTGCAAGAACAGCATTTCCGACTACATCGCTCCGCAGACGCCGCTTCCCTGGCTCTTCCTCACCGGACAGAACCTGGGCCTGCACGGCATTCTGGGAACCTGTGTTTCGGCCATCAATACCTGTAATTCCATTTTCCTGTTATGAACTACGCTCTCGTTACCGGCGGAAGCCGCGGCATCGGCCGCGCAGCCTGCCTCCAGCTTGCATCGCAAGGCTTCGCCATCCTCATCAACTACGTGTCCAACGAACAGAAGGCCCGTGAAACGGCCGACCTGGTCGCAGCAGCCGGCGGCACCGCCGAACTCCTGAAATTCGACGTGGCGAACGCCGAGGAAACGGCCGCTGTCCTGAACGGCTGGATGGAGAGCCATCCCGACGATTTCATCGAGGTGCTGGTCAACAACGCCGGCATCCGCCGCGACGGCCTGCTCATCTGGATGGAGCCCGACGACTGGCACAAGGTGGTCAACACCACGCTCGACGGCTTCTACAATGTCACCCGTCCGTTGCTGCAGCCGATGCTGCTCAAGAAGCGCGGCCGCATCATCAACGTGGCGTCACTGTCGGGCCTCAAGGGAATGCCCGGCCAGACGAACTACTGCGCAGCCAAGGGCGGCCTGATCGCCGCAACGAAGGCGCTGGCACAGGAAGTCGGCCGCAAGAAGGTGACGGTCAACGCCATCGCGCCTGGTTTTGTGAAGACCGACATGGTGGATGGCCTCGACGAGGCGAACCTCAAGAAGGATATTCCGCTGCAGCGTTTCGGTGAACCGGAAGAAGTCGCCGCGCTCATCGGTTTCCTCGCCTCCCCCGCAGCCGGCTACATCACCGGCGAGTGCATCTCCATCAACGGAGGACTGTACTCCTAGGCGCGTGGCACCCACATTGCTGGCGTTCAGCGCCACGCTTCGAATCAATAGTGAAAGCTTGAACCCCCGATGAACTCCCGTACGATCGACGTCGGGGGAATGTGACGCAGGTCGACGGGGGTCATAGCGATGACACTGCGTATGAGGCCCAGCAAACGCTGGGCTTCTGCGTATGCCGGCGACGTTGCGTGAATGACCTGCAGCAGCGGCTCCGCGTAGCATTTGAGCAGCGGCATTTCATACATCAGCACGGAATTGAATTCTGCGTCGGCCAGTTTCTTGAAAGGCAGGATATGCCTCTCTTCACCGGAACGGACACTGGGCCAGCGCAGGATCGTTTGCTCGGCCGTCATGCCGCGGTACTGGTGGTCGCGGACCATCCGGCGCAGCAGACGGTAGTCCGACGCCGGGATCTGCGTATGCTCGTCGATGGACAGCGGCGTCAGGACGGAGACATACAGCAGGAACTTTTCTTCACGGGGAATATGCGGCGTCAGGTCGGGGTTCAGCCCGTGAATGCCCTCCATGATCAGCACGTCGTTGTCCGTCATTTTGAGGAACCGCCCTTCGAATTTGCGCCTTCCGTTCGAAAAATCGAATTCCGGGATCTCGACCCGCTTGCCGGCAAACAGCTGCTCCAGCTGGTCATTCAGGAACGGCACGTCCATCGCCCCCAGGCACTCGAAATCATACTCGCCATTCTCGTCGCGCGGCGTATCCTCGCGGTTGCGGAAATAGTCGTCCATCGAGATGATGATGGGGTTCAGCCCGTTCACCCGCATGTGCATGGCCAGTCGCTTCGACGAAGTCGTCTTGCCGCTGCTCGACGGGCCGGCGATCAGCACGAGCTTCACGCCCGGTCGCGCGGCGATGGCGTCGGCAATTGCCGCGTACCGATGGTCGTGGAGCGTTTCCGAAAGGTTCACCACATAGCGGATTTTTCCGATGGCGGTCGCCTCGTTGAGGGTGCTGACATTGTTTTCGCGGAAGAGGTTCCGCCACATCGACATTTCCTTGATCATAGCAGTTCTTTCAAATAGTGTCCTGTAAAAGAGCCGGGCACCGCGGCCACTTGTTCCGGGGTGCCTTCGGCGACAATTTTTCCGCCGCCGGCGCCGCCCTCGGGTCCCAGGTCGATGATCCAGTCCACCGACTTGAGGATATCGAGGTTGTGCTCGATGATAACGACGGTGTTGCCCTTGTCCACCAGCCGCTGGAGCACGCCCAGCAGCACTTTGATGTCTTCGAAGTGCAGGCCGGTGGTCGGCTCGTCAAGCAGGTAGAGGGTGTTGCCGGTGTCCTTGCGCGAGAGCTCGGTCGAGAGCTTCAGGCGCTGGCTTTCGCCGCCGCTGAGCGTGGTGGCAGGCTGTCCGAGCGTAAGATAGCCCAGCCCCACCTCCTCGAGCGTCCTGAGCTTCTGCGCGATGGCGGGAATGGGCTCGAAAAAGGCGGCTGCCTGCGAGATGGTCATGTCGAGCACCTCGCTGATATTCTTTCCCTTGTATTTGACTGCCAGGGTGTCAGGCTTGTAACGGCGGCCGCCGCATTCGCGGCAGGTTACCTGTGCCGAAGGCAGGAAGTGCATCTCGATGAGCTGAAGCCCTGCGCCCTTGCAGGCTTCACACCGCCCGCCCTTCACGTTGAACGAGAAGCGGTTGGCCTTGAAGCCGCGGATCTTGGCATCGGGCGTCTGCTCGAAGAGCCGGCGGATGTCGGTCATCACGTCGGTATAGGTGGCCGGATTGCTGCGCGGAGAACGGCCGATCGGTGCCTGGTCAATTTCGATGACCTTGTCGATATGCTCGACTCCCTCGATGCGGTCGTAAGGGAGGATGGGATATTTCGAACGGTAGAGCTTGTTGCTGAGGATGGGCAGCAGCGTCTCGCTGATGAGGGAGCTCTTGCCGCTGCCGCTCACGCCGCTCACGCCGACGAACAAGCCGAGCGGCAGCCGGAGCGTGACGTCTTTCAGGTTGTTGCCCCGCGCACCGGTGAGGGTGAGGGCCTTTCCGTTGCCTGGACGGCGTATGTCCGGCACTTCTATCTTTTTGCGGTCCAGCAGGTAATCGATGGTCAGGCTCTGTCCTTCCTTCACGTCGGTGATATCGTCGGGCCGGCCGTTGTAGAGCAGATGGCCGCCTTTCTCGCCGGCGCCCGGTCCCAGGTCCACCAGCCAGTCGGCGCTGCGCATCATCTCTTCGTCGTGCTCGACCACCATCACCGAGTTGCCCTCGTCGCGCAACGTGCCGAGCGAGTCGATGAGCTTGCGGTTGTCCCGCTGGTGCAGGCCGATGCTCGGTTCGTCCAGCACGTAGAGCACGTTGACCAGTTGCGAGCCGATCTGCGTGGCCAGGCGGATTCGCTGGCTCTCGCCGCCGCTGAGCGTGCGCGTGGCGCGGTCCAGCGACAGGTATTCCAATCCCACGTCCTTCAGGAAACCGATGCGGGCACGGAGCTCCTTGAGGATGTCTTCGGCAATGCGCAGCTGTCGTGCGGAGAGCCGCGGCGGAAGGGCGCTCACCCAGTCATACAGTGCGCTGATATCCATCGCCGAGACCTCGGCGATGTTCTTGCCGTCTATCTTGAAGCAGAGCGCCTCGGGTTTAAGGCGGGAGCCGTTGCACACAGGGCAGGGCATCTCGTCGACCACAAGGTCGCGCTTGTTGAGTTTCCATTCGCTTTCCGTATCCTCATCGAGCGAGAGGCGCGCCAGGATGCCCGGGAAAGTGGACATTTCCATGTCGGCGTCACTGCCGATTCGCAGCAGGTCGTCGGAGCCGTAGAGGATGACCTGCAAGGCTTCGTCGGAGATCTCGCGGATGGGTGCGTGGAGCGAGAAGTCGTATTTGGCCGCAATGGCCTCGAGGTAGCGGAAGGTTCCGTTTCCGCGCTGGGGGCCAAGAATCACGATGCCGCCGTCGGCGATCGAACGGTTGCGGTCGGGGATGAGCTTGTCGAGGTCGATGCGGGCCACGGTGCCCAGGCCGCGGCAGTGCGGACAAGCGCCCTGCGGCGAATTGAACGAGAAGGTATGGGGCGCCGGCACTTCGAACGAGAGTCCTGTATCGGGGCACACGAGGTTGCGGCTGAAATGCTGCAGGTTGTTGCCGTCAAGCGGCAACACGGCCAGCGAACCCTTGCCCTGGTTCAGCGCCGCGACGACCGAATCCTTGATGCGCTTGCGGTCGTCGGCGCTCGGTACGAGCTTGTCGACGACGAGTTCCACGAAGTGAACCTTGTAGCGGTCCAGCGGGCCGCACTCGGCCAGTTCGCAGAGCTGGCCGTCCACGCGCACCTGTGTGAAGCCCTTGCGTTGCAGCTGCACAAAGAGCTCGCGATAGTGGCCTTTGCGGCCGCGCACCAGCGGCGCGAGCAGAAGCACTTTCCTTCCCTCGTACTGGCGCACCACCAGGTCGACGATCTCTTCGTCGGTGTAGCGCACCATCTCCTTGCCGCTCTCGGGCGAGAAGGCCTGCGAAGCGCGGGCGTACATCAGGCGGAAAAAGTCGTAGATCTCGGTAATGGTACCCACCGTGGAACGGGGGTTCCGGCCCACGGTCTTCTGTTCGATGGCGATGACGGGGCTGAGACCGCGAACCTCATCGATATCAGGCCGCTCCAGTACGCCGATGTACTGGCGCGCATACGCCGAGAGTGTGTCCATGTAGCGGCGCTGCCCTTCCGCACAGATCGTATCGAAAGCCAGCGACGACTTGCCGCTGCCCGAAAGCCCCGTAACAACCACCAGCTTGTTGCGGGGGATGGTCAGGCTGATGTTTTTCAGGTTGTGGACCCGGGCGCCTGCGATTTCGATCTGTTCGTTTTCTTCCATGCAGTCAGGCGGTTCAGGCGTGCAGGAAAGGATTGGTGGAACGCTCATAGCCTATCGAGGTGGCGGGGCCATGGCCCGGGAGCACGACCGTGTCCCCGTCGAGCGGCAAGAGTTTTTTGGAGATGCTCTCGAGCAAATCTTCCAGGTTGCCCTCTTCTAAATCGGTGCGGCCGATGCTGCCGGCAAAGAGCGTGTCGCCGGTGAAGACCACGGCATCCTTCGCGCTGTGGAAACAGACGCCGCCGCGGGTATGGCCGGGAGTGGCAAGGACGGTCAGCTCCGTGTTGCCGAAGCGGACGATGTCGCCGTCCGCCAGGTCGGCAATCGGTCCCTCGTACGATTTAACCGCCAGGCCCAGATCGCGGGCCCACTCGACGCTCTTGGGGAGCAGCGGCCGGTCGGCCGGGTTGAGGCATACATCCACGGGCCACTTGGCCGCCACGTCGGCGAGGCCAAGGATATGGTCGAAGTGTCCGTGCGTCAGCAGCACTTTCACCGGTTTGAGCTCTTTGAGGTTCACGAAATCCACCAGACGCTGGAATTCCCCCGGGCCGTTGCTGCCCGGATCCACGATTATACATTCCTTCGATTCGTCCCAGGCTACGTAGCAGCACTCGCGGATCGGATTGAAATAGAACGTCTTTGTTTCCATATTTTTCCTGTTAAGCATACAAATTTACGAAAAGAAGTTGTAATTTTGTTAGACAAACCCATAAACAACAGGCATCATGCATATCGCGATTGCAGGAAATATCGGCAGCGGAAAAACCACCCTCACCCGGATGCTGGCAGAGCATTTCCACTGGACCCCGAAGTTCGAATCGGTCGATTTTAACCCTTATCTGGCTGATTTCTACAACGATATGGAGCGCTGGTCGTTCAACATCCAGATCTACTTCCTCAACAAGCGGTTCCTGGACGTGGTGGAGATCAGGAAGCACGAAGACACCATCGTGCAGGACCGCAGCATCTACGAGGACGCCTGCATCTTCGCACCGAACCTCCACAACATGGGCCTGATGTCAACCCGCGACTTCGAGAACTACTCGTCGCTCTTCTCGCTGATGGTCTCGCTGGTCAAGGCACCCGACCTGCTCATCTACCTGCGCAGTTCGATTCCCCACCTGGTGGGCAACATCCAGAAGCGCGGACGGGAGTACGAGAGCAGCATCCGCCTCGACTACCTCAAGGGCCTCAATGCGCTCTACGAGCAATGGGTCGAGAAGTATCAGGACGGCAAACTCCTGATCCTCGACGTCGATAAATTGAACTTCGAAGAAAAACCCGAAGACTTCAGCCGCATCTGCGACCTCATCGAGGCGCAGCTGAACGGTTTGTTCTAGCAGCGTAGCCTCTACTCAGTAACGCCCATCAGGCGGCGAATTTCCTTTTTGGCGGCTTTCCAGCGCGGAATGTCGATTTTGGTGCCGATGACTTCGACCACTTTGGCGGCGAGGGCGGAACCGACTTCGCCGCAGGTCTGCAGCGGCATGCCATTGGCGTGCGCGAAGAGGAAACCGGCCGCGTAGGTGTCGCCGGCGCCGGTGGCGTCTACAGCTTCGCCTGGCCAGGCTTCGACAAAGTGGTACTCGTTGCCACGCTGGATCATCGAACCGTCCTTTCCAATCTTCACCACCGCGATGTCGGCCATTTCCGACATCGCCTGCAGCGCCTCGCGCGGCGGCCGGTGCACAAAGGCAGCCGCCTCCGTCTCATTGGCGAAGACGATGTCCACGTAGTTCTTCACGATGTCCTGCAGGAACACGTTGTTCGACTCCACGACATTGTAGGAGGCCATGTCGAGCGAGATGATCATGCCCCGCGCCTTGCCCATTTCCACGGCCCGGCGCACCAGATACTGGTTCTGCACCAGGTAGCCCTCAATGTGCAGGTAGTCATAGCCTTCGAAATACTCCGGCTTCAGGTCGTCGGGCTCCATCTGGAGCGCGGCACCCAGGTAGGTCGCAAAGGTGCGGTCGGCATTCGGGGCCGTGATGAACACCATCGCACGGCCCGAAGCCACCGTACCTACCAACAGATTCGACTTGATGCCGTACTGCATCTGCGACTGGCGGAACAGCGAGCCGAGCTCGTCGTCACCCACCTTGCCGATGTAGCCCGACGGCATCCCGAGGATGGCCGTCGCCGTCACGGTATTGGCCGCCGAGCCGCCAGCCACGTACTGGACACCGATCTTCTTGAGGTCGTTCCAGATGGTGTTGCCCGTGCGGGCATCCACGTGCTGCATGCTTCCCAGCGGCAGGTTGTACTTCTTGAGCAGCGTGTCGTCGGGAAGGACCGCCAGGATGTCGGTCAGTGCATTGCCGATGCCAAGAATCGATTTCATAGCCAAGCGGTTATTTACCCCAGAGGTTACGCGGGTACACGCCCTTGTCAATCAGCTCGTTGATCTTCGACACGACGAACGGGCGGTCTTCCTTATAGGTAACGCCGAACCACTTCGCGTCGCAGTTGAGCACCTTGAACGTAGCATCGTTGCGCTTGATCAGCACATCGGCCACGTACGGGATGAAGAACTCCGCCTTGGGGTTCACCTTCACATCTTCGGAAGCGAGGAAAGTCTTGAACAGGTCCTCCGACCAGCCGAAATAGTCGGGTGTGAAGCCCCAGAAGTTCATCGACACGACGCTGTCTTCCGACACCTCGTGCTCGACGCCCTTCTCGTTATAGTACACCTTACCGTCTTCCTTGCGCTGGATGGACGTGCGCTCGGTGACCGTCGACAGGCATCCGTTGTCATCGATGCCGCAGACACCGCGCGAAACGCTGCCGAATTCGGAAAGCGTGTTCTTCAGGAAGTACCCCACGAGGGAATACCTTCCGCGCAGGCCTTCCACGCTGCGGAGGAAATCCGCCACGGCGATGAAGCCTTCGCGGCCGTAGAAGTCGTCGGAGTTGATGACGGCGAACGGTTCGTGAATGACATCCTTGGCCATCATCACGGCATGGTTCGTACCCCAGGGCTTCTCACGGCCTTCCGGAACGGAAAAGCCTTCCGGCAGGCAATCCAGCTCCTGATACACGAACTCCACCTCGACCTTCCCGCCGAACCGCTCTTTCGAGTAAATCTTCTGGAAAGCCTCGGCGAAGGAATGCCGGATGACGAACACGACCTTGCCGAAGCCGGCCTGGATCGCATCGTAAATCGAGTAGTCGATGATCGCCTCGCCCGAAGGGCCAAGGCCGTCCATCTGTTTAAGGGAACCGTAGCGCGAGCCCATTCCGGCCGCAAGCACCAGTAACGTAGGTTTCATATGCTGTGTCTATTTGAATTCAATGACGGCTGCGGTGCCCGCTTCGACGACATACGAATCGCCCACCTGCACCCGCTCGCCGGTTATCACGTTTTTGCCTTTGCGTGCAAAATTAGCGGTTATTTCGGAGAAATGCTCCCAATCCACCGTGTAATCTTCCTTGCCGCCGTTGAGGATCGTCATGACGGCCTCGCCCTTCACGGTGCGGAAATACACATACACGTTGCGTGCATCGGGACGGAAGTGTACGAAATTGCCTTTGGCAACAGCCTTGGAGTTCTTGCGCCAGGTGAAGAGTTCGGATACGTAGCGGCGCAGCGAGGTCTGGCTGCGGGTGAACGAATCCCACGGTACATCGACACGCTCCTGCGAATGTCCCGTCGTTCCGTCAGCACTCCGCAGGCCGTACTCGTCGCCGTAATAGAGCTGCGGCACGCCGCGCATGGTGGCCAGCAGCGCATAAGCCGATTTGATCTTGTCGGGATCACCGTCCATCTCATGCGCCAGACGTGAAGTGTCGTGGTTGCCCACGAACACCAGGATGTCGGAAGGATCGCCGTACAGCCAGTCGAGCGCCAGCGAGTTGTAGATGCGCGTCATTGAAGGCTCCCAAGAATTACCGCCGCCCTTCAGGGCGTCGAGCGTAGCGAACATCAGCGGGAAGTCCATCACGGACGGAAGGTTCGAGTTGTAGCCGTCATACTGCTTGCGGCCCTCCCAGTACGAGCAGGACGCCACGTCGCCGAACCATACTTCGCCCACGATGTTCAGGTTCTTGTATTCATTGAGAATCGACTTGGTCCAAGCCGCGATGCCTTTTTTGTCGGAATACGGGAACGTATCCACACGCAGGCCGTCGAGATCTGCCCATTCCACCCACCAGACCGCCATCTGCGTGAGATACTGCAGCACCAGCGGGTCGCTGAGGTTCATGTCGGGCATCGTCACGTCGAACCAGCCCTTGACGCAGGATTCCTTGTCCACCTGTGCCGCGTGCGGGTCGTTATGGGTCGACATGGCCGCATTCGTGCGGATGAGACGGTCAGCCCTGCGGTTCAGGTTCTCAGGATTGTTGATCCAGGTTTCCGACGGGAGGTCTTCCATCCACCAGTGCGCCGTTCCGCAATGGTTCGGAACCATGTCCATGATGACCTTCAGTCCCCTCGCGTGTGCCTTGTCGACGAACGTACGGTACAGTTCATTCGTGCCGTAACGCGGGTCGATACGGTAGTAGTCTGCGCAGGCATAGCCGTGATACGAATAACTCGATTCGTTGTCGAAGGTCAGCGGCGTGGGCCAGATGGTCGTCACACCGAGCGACGCGATGTCGTCGAGGTGGTCGATCATGCCCTGGATGTCACCGCCGTGGCGGCCGCCCAGGTTCTTCGGATCGGCCTTCTCCTCTGCCTCCTTCACCGAATCGTTCTTCGGATCGCCGTTGGCGAAGCGGTCGGGCATCAGCAGGTACACGGCGTCCTCCGGACCGAAAGACGTGCGTTTCGCCGAGCCCTCGCGACGTTTGAAGAACTCGTAGTCAAAGGTCTCGGTGCTGCCGTCCGGCATGGTGACCGTAAACGTATAGACGCCGGGGTCGAGCCGGCCGGTGACGCGGACGTTGACGAAGAGGTAGTTCGGATTGTCGGTCGTGATGACCTTGCCCACGGTGATTCCCTTCACCGCCGAGTCGGACGTGACGGTGGCACCGGCCAGTTTCTTTCCGTGGATCATCAGCTGGAGCTCGGTATCCATACCAACCCACCAGCAGGGGGGCTCGACGCGGTCGATCACGCCGGCCCACAAGGACGTGGAGCAAACCATTGCCACGCAGAATGCAAGCAGTTTATTTCTCATCGTTTTCAAATTCGCTTTCATCGCAGTCGCCGAAGCAGTCGCCTACGCTGAAGATAATGTGGAATCCATGGGCGGGCAGCGTGAATTCGCTGTCAGTGGTCACCAGGTGGTTCTCGACCTTGTAGGTCACCACCTCGTCGGAGAAGTTGAACATAGCCAGGCACATGTCGCCTTCGACCTCACGCTCGAAAGCGAACACCTGGTGCGGATGGTCGGTCGGCAGCACGGCCATCGAGCCGCCCCAAGGCGCTGCCCAGAGGCACGCATGGAGGTCATGCAGCTTGATGAGTTCGGAATAGAGCTGCGTCATCTCGGCCGGGTCGCGGCTCCAGTCGATAGGGTCTTTCTCGAAGAACTGCAGGCGCTTCGGCAGGCCGATCTCGTCGCCGTTGTAGAGCATCGGGATGCCCGGCAGCAGGAAGGTCAGCACAGTGAACTGCTTGAGCGCGGGGCCGTACATCTCCAGATTGGTGCCCGACCAGGAGTTCTGGTCGTGGTTCGACACGAAGTTCATGGCCAGGGTGCCGTAAGGCATCCCCGTCTCGTCTGCGTAGTTCACGTAGAAGTCGGCCAGGTCGTTCGCGTCCTTCTTGCCGGCGCAGAGGTCATACCACAGGTGCATCTGGCGCCATGCGTAGTAAGCGTCGAACGCATTCTTCTGGAGATCGGGCGCTTCGGCCTCGGCCAGGAAGAAGAGGTTATCCGGCCGCTGGGCGCGGAAATCAGCAAACGCCTTCTCCCAGAAATCGGTGGGCACCTCGCTCGCCACGTCGCAGCGGAAGCCGTCGACGCCGCGGTCAATCCAGAACTGCATCTGCGCTTCCATCGCGTCATAGACTTCGGGGTGGTTCACGTAGTCGAGATGCGCGATATCGGTCCAGTCGTACTGCGTAGCCAGGTCCCCATTCTTGTCGAGATGATACCAGTCGCGGTGCTCACGCGTCCAGGCGTGGTCGCGGCCCGTGTGGTTGGCCACCCAGTCGAGGATCACCTTGAAGCCCTTTTCATGAGCGACGGCCAGCAGGTGGTCGAAGTCTTCCATTGTACCGAACTCGGGGTTGACCGCGCAATAGTCTTGCACGGCATAGTAGCTGCCGAGCGTGCCTTTGCGGCCCTCGACACCGATGGGATGGATGGGCATCAGCCAGAGGATGTCGACGCCCAGTTCAGCGAGGCGGTCGAGCTGCGGCTCAACGGCGGCGAAGGTGCCTTCCGGCGAGAACTGCCGCACGTTGATCTGATAGATCACGGCTTTCTGCACCCAGTCGGGATGATGGACGTTCGTAAAATTGTCCTGCGGCGCCGGCGTACGGTGGCAGGCGGCCAGGCACAGGATCGAAAGCAGGAGGATCAGTGTCTTTTTCATATTGTCGGATTATTGAATGATTTCATAAGAAACGGGGGCGACCTCAACGCTGAACGCATTCATGCCGCCGCAGGTCATGCCGCACGGGAGCTGGATTTCCACGGTGCGGGGCTTGTCTCCCTTGTTGAGCACGGTAACCACGGTCTCGCCCATGTAGGTGCGCGACCAGGCCATCACGTCGTTATCAACGGCCAGGAGCTTGTAGTCGCCGTAAATCAGCGGCATCGAGTGGTCGTGCAGCTGGCCCAGGCGGCGCGTTTCGGCGAGCGTAGCCTGCTCGTCCGGCGTGAAGCCGTCGAACTGCATCCAGCGGCGATTGTCCGGGTCATTAGCGCCGGGCTGGCCGTATTCATCGCCGTAGTATATGCACGGAATGCCCGGAATCGTGAAGTTCAGGGCATGGAGCATTTTGAGGTAGCGGTAACCCACCGGATTGGTCACGCGAATGTCACGGTGCCATCCGGCAGCCTTGTTGTCCTCGTCCCGGCGGACGTCGCCGCTCGCCAGGCAGATGTAGCGCGGACGATCATGGTTGCCGGTGATGTTGCCCATCAGGTGGTGCGAACCGTAGACCGACAGGTCTTCGGCGATACGGCTGGCAAGGCCCTCGAACGAGCCTCCCTCATCGACCGTCGCCCAAGTGAAGGTGTCAAACACGTTGAAGTCGAACTGTGCGTCCTGCATGCCGGGTTTCACGTACGAGTTGATGAGCGCCGTGGAACCGTAGGTTTCGCCGATCTGGTAGAAGGTGCGGCCGGGCAGGCTGTCGATGAGCTTGCGCGTGAGCATCCGCCAGTACTGCTCGGGCACGTGCTTGGTGGCGTCGTGGCGGAAACCGTCGAAGTCGAAGTGCTGCATCCAGTACAGTGCGGAGTCGGTAAGCTGCGCGCAGATGTCAGCCCGCTCCAGGTCGAGCGTGGGGATATGGTCGTCAAACCAGGTGGTCAGGCGGAACTCGTCGTAGAGCTGACGGTTCGGACGGCCGTCCGGCGTATCGGAAGGCGTGGTCCAGTCCGGATGCCTGGTGAGCGTGGGGCTCTGGATATGCATGTGGTTCGACACGTAGTCCAGGATCACGTTCTTGTTGTCCTTGTGCGCCTTGTCGAGCAGGTCGCGGAGCTCGGCCTCCGTGCCGTAGCGAACGTCGACAGCCGTGGCATAATAAGGCCAATAACCGTGGTAGCCGCTGAACTGCGTTTCAGGGTCGTGGATCTGTCCCCATGCGCTGTAGGGGTTCTGCGTAATGGGCGAGAGCCAGATAGTGGTCACGCCCAGAGAGTCGAACCAGCCTTGCTCGAGGGTCTGCGTCACGCCGAGGATGTCGCCGCCCCAATAATCCACCTTGTGGTGGACCTTCGGCGAGTTGAGCGGCATGTCGTTGTCGGTGCGTCCGTTCACGAAGCGGTCTATCATCAGCGAATAAAGCACCTGCGCATGCTTGTCGGTGCGCTTGAGCTCCTTTACGTCGCGCATCACCTTGCCGTAACGCAACGGCACTAGGATGTCGTTGCCCAGGCCATTTTCATTCGAGCAGTAGGCACGGATATAGGAACGTTCCATCTTGCGCGCATTCCACGGGACGGTAATCTCGAGCCGCGTGCGGTCGATCACGCGGATGCCGTGTTCCTTGTCGAGGATGGTGTTCTGCCAGAGCACCTGCACGTCGTCCGCCCCGTTCTCGATGAGGATGAAGAAACGGTCGGTCTTGCCTTCCACCGGTGCGGTCGTGATGAACGGCGCCTTGGCCGGATCACAGCCCTCCAGCTTGGCGGGAAGCATGTTCTTGATTGGCAGGGCCGCCTTCTGGTTGCCGCCGTTGATTTCCGCGTAGGTCAGGAAGGGCTTGTCGGGCGTAGTCACCAGCTGCACGGTGTCCATGCCGGGAAGTGTCGGGAAATAGTCGCGCAGGATAACCTGCGTGGTCTCCTGCTGCGCCAGGCACGGCGACGCCAGCGGAGCGGCGTCGAACAGCGGCGCGGGGGTTACCTTGACGTGGCCGCATCCCGCCGCCACGCACAGAACGATCAGAAAAAACACGTTGCGCATAACATACAAAGATAATAAAATATCTCGGATGTTATGCGCAACGCTACCTAAGCGCTAACCAGTAATATAAGTTCTACGAGTTTCTGTTGCAAAAGTAGTGTACATACGCGTTTACGCTGTCCTGATGCGTTAAAAAACCTGTCATTCTCCGTTTACAGTGGTGGAGATGCGTCAAAAAAATGATTTTTTACTATTTTTGCCGCTGCAATGTTCACGGAAGCCCAGCATCTTTTCAGTCTTGCCGCAGCCGCCTATCTGGTGGCGAGCATCGTCGCCGCAGCGGTCCGCTGGTTCCACATGTGCGCACCGTACGACAAGGATCCCGACTATTATTACCCGGGCCGGACCTACGCCATCACCGCATATCTGTCAACGCTGGTGGTCCTTCCCTACATCCTGAATCCCTACAGCAACGACGCATGGCTCCTGACCCGCATCTATTGCCTGCCCGTGCTGTTGTATTTCTTCTCGGTGCTGATCTTCGGCTATTTCGGGAGCATGATGAACCTGAATCAGTGGAAAGGGACCGCCCTTATAGCCGGCATCCCGGCATGGCTGCCGCTGCTCGCCGGCGTGGTGCTCGTCATAATGCCGGGCGACCAGGCCTCCGACCCCGCATTCGCCCGCATCGCGAATTACGTAGTGTACATCTGCGGCTTCCTGATGTCCATCGTCTGCACGTTATCCATCCGTACCGTCTACAAGTGGATCAAGACCTTCGACTCGGATGAATTCTCCAATGCGGAAGACCTGCCCCTGACTTTCGCTAAAAAGATGATCTCGCTGCTGATCCTGACCTCCCTCCTTCTCTGGGGGACCGCTGTCTTCAACAGCCAGCTCTTCATGGCGATACTGCACCTGCTGCTGGTTATCCTGGTGATATTGTTCACCATCTTTACGCTGCCCCCGCAGCGGAAGGGTGCCATCGCCCCCCAGCCCAAGGAAGAAGAAAACGCAAAGCAGGTGTATGTGCGCCAGATTCCGGAGAGCCGCGTGCTCGAGATCCTCTCAGGCATCGCCGAGGTGGTGCTGGAGCGCCAAGCCTTCCTCAACCCGCACCTCACCATCCAGGATGTCGCCGACCGCTGCGGCTACAACCGCACCTACGTAGCCGGCGTGTTCAAGTCGGAGTTGGGCGGCTTCTTCAACTACATCAACAACCAGCGGCTGGATTACGCCGAGAAGTACATCAAGGAACACCCGAAGGCCTCCATCCAGGAGGTGGCCTCCGAATCGGGATTCAGCTCCCGCCAGACTTATTATTCCGTTAAAGCAAAGCTGCGCGGCAACCAGTAGTCCTTACTGGAGGATAACCGCGGAAGCGTAGGGACCGAGGGCGATGGAACCACCCGCGGCGCTCACCGTGCCGTTCGATACAATCAGCTTATCGGTCGTACAGCCGGATGGCGAAACCATCACAGCGGAACCGCTGAAATTATGCGCAACGAGGATGGTCTGGCCTTCATACGACATTTTCCAGAGCGCTACGGCAGCATTCGGGCTGGACATCGGCTCGATCTGGCCCTTGGCCAGCGCTTTCCAAGCGTTGCGTGCCTGCGCGAAATCGCGGTACACGCGCAGCACGGAAGACGTGCTCTGCTCCTGTGCCTCCACGGAGATGTTTTCGCTCAGCATCGAATTGTCCACTTTGCCATTGAGCGCCGAGGAAGGAACCGAGCCGCCGCGTGTCCATTTGATGGGCGTGCGCACATACTCGTCCCCCTTGCTCTTGGTGCCCCAGTACCCAAGTTCCTCACCCTGATAGATATAAGGCTTGCCCGGGGAGGTCAGCAGCAGGGCGGCAGCCAGCTTTTCTTTAGCCTCGCTGCGGCCCAAATCGCTGGCGATACGGTCCTGATCGTGATTGGTCAGGAAAATTGCGTCGATATAATCGCTGCGGTAGCCGCGGAACAGGTTCTGGAAGTAGTTGACGGTGCTTGCAAAATCATCTCCCTTGCCCTTGCCGATGCGGTCCTTGAGGGTGTATCCGTAATAGAAGTTGAAGTTCGACGGCAGGCCCTCGTAATACGGCGCCATCTGCTCGGCGTTGTCGCACCAGGCCTCACCCACCATATAGAACTCGCCGCTGCCGCCTCTGGCCTTCCAGGTGCTGTTGCAGCGGTTGTACCATTGCTTCAGGAAGGAGACGTTCGCAGCCGTGTTGTTCTGGTAGATCCAGATCACTGCGTCGAGGCGCAGGCCTGCCACACCCATATTGATCCACTTGTCGGCTGCGTTAGCCAGGTCCTTGAAAGCCTCCGACTCGGATGCCTTGGCATACGGGCCATAATAAAGGTCAGGCATCGAAGCATCGAAGCTGGCCCAATACTGGATGCTGGAGCCGCCAAAGGTGATATCTTTCGCGGCATCACCCTTTACGAGGGTTTTGGGCTTGCCGAATTCGACGACTTTATCGTCCGCCCTCGCACCCCACTTGTGATCACCCCACTCGGTGGCATCGTCCTTCACCAGGACGCCCCAGTCGTTCTTGATGTGGAGCGTGATCTCGTAGATGTTGTCACCCGTCTTGTACATCCGGATGGCATTGTTCTCGTAAATGAACCATTTGACCGAGGTGTCAGTATTGCCGCTCTGGGCAGACCCTGTGGCTTGTGTAACGGTCAGTTTGGGCTGGGAAGCATTCGAAACGTCGAGCTTGAAATGCAGCAGTCCGTCATAGCCGATATTACCGCTGGAAACCGTATACCAGTTGCCCATTCCGCCGGTCGTGGATTCTCCGGACTGGTCGGAAAACACATAGTAATCGTGGTATTTGCTCGAGGGATCGGCCGTCGCAGCCTTGAACCAGCCATTGTCCTTGCCGGAGTGGTTCAGCACGAAATCGAGATAGATGGCGATATCTTTCGATTTTGCCTTGGCGATCAAGTCCTTCAGATCATCTTCTGTGCCCAGCCTCGCACTCACGGAATAATAGTCGTTCACATTGTAGCCATGATACGACATCGCCTCGTGGATCGGCGAGAGCCAGAGAGCCGTCGCACCCAGGCTGTCGAGATAGTCGAGGTGCTGCGTGATACCGCGGATATCGCCCCAGCCGTCGCCGTCACTGTCGGCAAAACTGTACACATTCAACTGATAGGTGATGCCGGAAAGCTTCGTTTTCGAGGCCTGCTGCCGCCAGTTATCATCCGTACCGGGAACAACGGGATCGACGGGATCGGGACCGACCGGCGTAACTTCCGGGCATCCGGTGAGCACCAGTGCCGAAAGCGCCAGTGCCAGTATGAAGTAGTATTTTTTCATCATAACTTTCAAATATACTGAATAGTTATGAAAAATACAAAAAAGATGCCCGGGCTTTGGGCCCGGGCATCCAATAGAAGAGAAGTCAGCGATTACTCGACGACAGCGGTTCCTTCGTTGAAGTTCAGGATCACCTTCTGGCCGGCCCCCATCGAGACACGGGCCTGATCACCGCCGTCACCGCGGTAAGCGATCTGGCCGTCGAAGAACACGAACTCCATCTGCCACCAATCCGCCTCGAAGCAACTGCTGGTCGTAAACATGCGGATCTCGCCTGCGTTCAGCGTCGGGGACACAAAGACGTTCCCGTCAATCGTAAACGGTACGCTCTCATTCCAGCCGTTGAAGCAGTCTCCAATGCCATACACCATGGCCGGCTCCACGACAATGCGTTCGCCGCCGTAGTCGATTCCAATGACATAGAGGCCGGATTCTTCCACGAAGCAGTTGCCGTCTTTCTTGATAAAGCCGGTATCACTGTCGCTGAGGCCGTTGAAGTCGCCGTTCCAGGCAGCGACAGGACTGAACTTGAAGCCCTTGTTGGCCTCGATGTAGCGAATGGCCCAGAAGCAGCCCGGATGGCTGTGGACAGGGACCATGCCGACGGCGTCATCGGGCATTGTCCAGCCCTCGATACCTTCACCGATCATAAACATCGTTTCAGGAAGCGTCGGACCGCCACTCTCACCGGTCTTGGTTAGAACGGCTTTGTACGGCCAGGTGTGGATGAACAGTTCGATGGTATAGATACCCGCCTCCGTATCCTTGATGTTGTCACCATCCTGGACCAGATTATCGAGTGTCTGCGGACCGTTCTTGTCGTAGCCAAGGTTGACTGCCCAGCTCGGGTCGTCGTTCATGCGGAACTTCCATTCGGCCTTCGCCGGGATTTCCACGTCTTCGATCTTCCAGCTGTCGGCATCCTCATCGTAGGTGAGGAAGAAAGCAGGATCCACACCCCATCCGGTAAAGCCGCCGCAGATTTCCACGGAAGTGATCGGATAGACCGTCACGGTCATTTCGGAAAGGTCGACCACCACTTTATGATAGGAACCGTCCGTTGCCTCCATGATGTTGCCACCGTCCTTCTTGATGCCATAAACGGTGCCGCCCTTCTCGTCGGTGGTAGGCTCGACACTGTCATCAAGACCCATCTGGTTGTCCCAGCTGGGTCCGGGCGTAATCTTGAAGCCCCACTCGCCGCCGAGGTTCATGAAGCCCTCGTAACGGCCTTCGCCGTCACCGTTCAACGGAACATGGTCGAACGACCAGCCGTTGTGGGAACCGGGCAGATAGACCACATCCGGATAGCTGGTATTGATGTACTTGAGCGTGAACGGGCTGGTCGAAGCGTTGAGGACCACCTTGTAGTCGCCCTCGTTGCTATTCTCGAGGTTTCCATCACTGCCAGTCACGCCGAGTGTAGCGCCGATGGAGTAGGTCCAGTCGTGGTTGAGACGGAACTTGAACTCGCCGGGCTTGAGGGTCGTGACTGTGGTGAAGGTCTTCGTTTCAAGGTCGAAGTCCATTTCGACATCCTGGCCCCATGAGAAGTCGCCGCAAGCAGCACCGATCATGGTAATGGCCTTGACCTCAACCATGGTGATCTTGTTGAGCTTCTTGTTCACCACGATATCGTAGATGCCGGAAGGAACGACGATATTGTCGCTTACGCCCACCGTGCCGACTGCCACGTTGTAGCCATCGCCGGCAGACTTGTACTCGATTTCGACGACACCGCCGAAGTCATTCTCCCATGCCGGGACCGGGCTGAACTTGAACTGGCAGGCTTCGCCGTCTTCCGTGCGGAGGTCGACGATACCTTCGAAGTAGCCCTTCTGGGTGGTCGATTGCGGGATCGTCGGAGCTTCAGCCGGATTCCAGCCCTGGTAGCTACCAGGCAAGTAGAGCTTGTCGGGGAACGTTGCCAGGTACGTGGTTACGGTCGCTGCTCCGCCAATGGAAGCGACACCATCCGGAATCGAAGGACAGAACGCCTTGACGACAAAACGGACAGGCACCTCTTCGGCCTCGCCGCCGCCGGCAGCGATGACCGCCTCGTTGAGGGCATCCACCGTCGTGTCATAGTACAGATCCGTGATGCCTTCACCCATCAGATAAAGCGGGCCGGGACCCTCTTCACCATCGGTCTGGACATACACGTTGTACGTGATCGGCTCACCATAGACCAGGCGTGCGGGCTCCCAGGATGCGATTTCGATAACGCCTTGCGGATCCTCGGGATCCAGGACGATCGAGTCGAAGCTCGGCGTAACGACGGGCGCAACTGCGTCGCCATACGCATAAATGTTGAGCGTCATTTCCGCAGAAGGGAACGCCAGACCGCCCGAAACGACAGAAACCTGGAAGGTAATCGGGAAAGTGCTGTTCACCGGCAGGTCCGGGAAGGCACTATATAGGGCGTCCTTGAAATTCTTCTTGCTTGTCGTATAGAACAGTTCGGTCGTCATGGCAATCGAAACGGACGAATTGCCGTAGATGGCCTTCAGGTCATAGGACAGTCCCTCCTGAAGGAAGCGGTAAGGCGACCAGGAGAAGGTCACATCCTCGTCCATCGTATTAGCGGTCATGAGGATGTCATTGTGCGCATAAAATTCCGGTGCTACCGGGTCCGTGGGGAAAGCATCCTCCGGAACGGGAACGCAGGCGGAAACGCCCAGGAACAGGGCGGCAACGGCTATAATGTTGAATATCTTTTTCATGGTCTTCATCATTATTGTTTATCCATTACCAGAACGAAAGGCGTGCGGTCAGCATAGAGACGCATCACATACGTACCCGTTGAAGGAACGTTGATGTCTGCGCCGCCCTTGTTGATCTCGAAGCCTCCCGGAACGGAATCGCTGGCCTTGACACCGTCGCCATACTTGTAATCCCAATTCTCGCTCAGGCGAATCAAGAAGTTGGTCTCGCCGGAGAAGGTCACCGGGCCAGCCTCCCAAGTACCGGACGCCGCGTCGTACACGAACGGGATTTCCGTTCCCCAGCCACTCTCGTCGAATGCGCCGATGAGGCCGACGCTGGAGTGCGGTTCGCGGTCGATCGTCATCTTGCCGACGTTGACCGTCAGGAGGTTGATGGTTCCTTCCATCTTCGGAATGGAGAGGTTGTGGTCATTCTGCTCAGGGCAATCCCAACTCGGGGTGAGATGGTCATAACCCCAGTTGTCGTGCGACCAGTCGCGAGCGGCCGTAATTTTGAAATATGAGTAGGCATCGTCATTGTTGTTCTCCAGGTCTACGAGCGTACGATAGATGTTCGTACCGCCGTCGGTCTCCCAGATGATCGGTGCCTCACCGATGCCCCAGCCCTGGAACTCACCGCAGATGTAATAATTGCGCAGCGAAGCCTTGAAGGTCGTCACCTTGAAGGTGACAGGATTGGAGCTTGCACCGGTGACATCCGTCCCGAAAACAGACGTCTTGAGGAAGGCTCCAATCAAGGCCGTTTCGTTGGCCGGAACGGAGAGCTCGTTGACGATCAGGCCGTTCAGGTCGGCCTTGCTCAGCGTCAGCGAGGTGCTGAACGAAGTGCCGGCCAGGACAGTATTGCCGTTTCCTGTCAGATACAGGGCATATTCAATCTGGGTCGGGACGCCGAAATCGGCCTCCGTCCAGTTGAAGATGACGGCTTCCACCTTGCTGTTGTCTGCATTCACGATCACGTCGGACATCGGCATGAGCGTCGGTGCCGTAAAGGCGGTCGAGGGGTTGAGACGAACCGTATCGAGCTGCGTCTCACAAGCCCAGAAGCAGAACAGCGAAGCCAGAAAAATGGTTATGTTCTTGATATATCGCATATCTGTGTCCTCCTATTAATAACCCGGATTCTGTTCCAGGTTGGGGTTAGCGTTCAAGTCATCCTTGATGATCGGATAGATGGTCCGGAACGACGGCAGGGAAACCTTACCGTTGTCCACACCGCCCTTGAGGGTCCAGGGGAACTGCATGGAGGTGAAGTAACCGTAGCGGATCAAGTCAGTCCTGCGGTGTCCTTCCCACATCAACTCGCGGGCACGCTCGTCGAGCAGCCAGTCGATCGTCAATTCGTCGTCAGAAGGCATGGCCACGCCGGCACGCTCGCGGAGTGCGCGGATATAACCCTTTGCCGTCGCGTCAGCGACCACGTTGCCGTTCAGGCGGGCGTCAGCCTCGGCGTAGATGAGGTACATCTCGGCCAGGCGGAAGATCGGATAGTCGGACGAAGCGAACTTATAGTTGTCGGTATCCGAAGTATTAACGTGGCCATCAGAGTACAGACCATTGAATTTCCAGCAGAGCCAGCCGGTAGCCGTCGTCGTGTTGTCGAAATCCTTCGTTGCACCGCCGTTGAAGAAGAACGCGCGCTTATCGCTCATGGCACGGTCGTAGCCGAAACCGTCGCCGCCCCACGTCACGCCGTTGAGTTGGAAGCGTGCCACATAGTCGTCTGCCACGTGGTAACCGTTCCAGTTCTCCGGGTTGATGGTGCCGGCATTCAGGTTGAGCAGGCTGGCGATCTTGCCGTTGGCGCCCTCGCTCAGCGTACCGGAGACCAATGTCGTGGTGCCACCCCAGCTCTGTGCGTGGTCCTTGTCATAATCAATGGCGAAAATGAATTCCTCGGATGCGCCGTTGGTCGTGTTGTCCTGCATAAAGAGGTCAGCATAGTTTCTGTGGAGCACATAGCCCATGTCTATCACCTTCTTGGCGTATTCCTTGGCATCTGCCCAGCGTGCCGTGCCCGTATAGACCTCAGCATTCAGGTACATGCGTGCCAGCAGGGCTGCCACGGAACCCTTGGTCGGGCGCGGATACGGAACGGCTCCCTTTGCGGGCATGTCACTGCCGTTGAGCAGTTCGAGGCACTCGCCCTCAACCCAGTTGAAGAGCGCCGGACGGCCAATCTGCTTGGGCAGGTCGCCACCGATGTTCTCTTCCGTTGCGAACGGCGGGTTGCCGAACAGGTCAATCAGCACCCAATAATACAGGGCGCGGTGGAAGCGGGCTTCCGCACGATAACCGGCAACCTGGCCGGCATAAGCCTCATGGCCGCGTGCAGCCAGTTTCTCTTCCGTCGTCTGGAGGAGATACTCGTTGGCGAGGGTGATGCCCTTCATACAGCGGGTATAAGCTGCGATCAGCGCGGAGTTGTCAGCATCGGTCCAGCTGTGATACTGGATGGCCGCCACGAAGTCGTCGCCCCAGATGCATTTGAAGGAGTCCGTGGAAAGCTCTTCAAGGAGCATATACATACGGCAGAGCTCACTCTTGCCGGCATCGTCGAAGTCAAGGTCCGAAGAACCCGCGTCGTTCTGGCTGACGAAGTTCCAATAAGCATTGATGTATGCAAGGCCCTTGAGATAGTTGTCCGGGTTGGCGTATGCCGTCTCGGAAGTAGCATCCGTCTCGTTCAGCGGCAGTGTATTCAGGTCACCGATGCAGGAAGAGAGCATCAGGACGGCAGCAACTGCCATCATCATATATTTGACTGTCTTTTTCATACTCATCTGCCTAATTAAAAGTTAATGCTGAGGCGGAGCGTATAGAGACGCGGGCGCGGGACAATGTTGTTGTCAACGCCGGTCTCCGCTCCGATTTCCGGATCAAGACCACGATACTTGGTGACCGTCACGACATTCTGGATGGAAGCCGCCAGGCGAATGTCCTTGATGAAGCGCTTGTCCATCTTGAACGTATAGCCCAGGTTGATGTCGTCGATCTTGAAGAAGGAAGCATTCTCAATAAACATATCGGAATACTTCTGGTTGTTGATCACGGCGGCGGTCCAGCCATTCACCAGGTACTGGTTGCTGAAGTTATTGACATAACCCTTGTTGTAGTCATCGCTGTAGGAGCTGGCATAGCCCATCGCAACCTTATTGATCAGGTAGTTGCCTACCGAACCGTGAGCGTTGATGGAGAAGTCCCAGTTCTTCCAGGTCAGGCGCGTGTTGACACCATAATACATCCAGGGCGTCGGGCTGCAGCCCGTCACGTAGCGGTCGCTGTCGGTGATCTGGCCGTCTCCGTCGCGGTCGACGAGGCCGTTCTCCACAGCGTTGCCGTTGCTGTCATACAGCTGCTGGAACAGGTAGTAGGTGTACGGGGAGTAGCCCACGCGGTGCAGAGAGGTGTAACCGCCCGTGCCGCCCATACCGTCACCCGTCGTCACGCCGAGGTAACCGGCAATGTTCTGTTCGGTCAGTTTGGTGATCTTGGTATCCTGGAAGGTGACGTTGCCGCCGATGCTCCAGTGCCACTTGTTCGTTTCAACCGGAATCACATTGAGCGCGATCTCAACGCCCTTGTTCACCATGTTGCCGATGTTCGACATCACCACGTTCGAGAAGTTCGAGCCGAGCGGGGTGCTCACACGGTTGAGAAGGTCGTAGGTATAGCGGTAGTAGCCCTCTACGGTACCCGTCACGCGGTCGTTCGCGAAGCCGAAGTCCAGACCGACGTTGTACGTCTCGGTGGTCTCCCACTTCAGGTTCGGGTTGTACGCCAGAGGGCCAAGGGTCGTGTAGTTGCCGTCACCCATGTTGTAGCGCATGGTCAGGGCGTCAGACTCGACATAGCGGGCCAGGTACGGATAGTAGTCCGAACCGATGTCCTGCTGGCCGGTGCGGCCCCAGCCCAGACGGAGTTTCATCTGGGAAACTGCGCTGCCTTTCAGAAAGTCCTCGTTGGCCACGTTCCATGCAAAAGCTGCGGAAGGGAAGAAGCCCCAACGGTTCTTCTTGCTGAAACGCGAAGAAGCATCCTCACGCACCGTGAAGGTGAACAGGTATTTCGACTTGATCGACCAGTTCACACGGCCGAAGAACGAAATCAGGTAATATTCCTTGGCGTTGGTCGGAGCAACGTAGTAGAGAGAGCTGTCGGTGAAGCGCGCAGAATTATTGAAATACTGTACGTCATCGTACTTCACTTTGTTGTGCTGCCAGGAGTAACCCGCCATCACATCGAGGTTCGACCAGCTGAAATCGTGGTTGTAGTCGAGGTAGAACTCGAGGAGCGAGTTCAGATTGAAGTTGGTGTAGTGGTCGGCGATATCCAGGCTCGAAAGCTGTGCCAGGAAGGAGCCCAATTCGTTGTACTTGTAGCCCTGCGTGTGCGCCACATCGTAACCGAGGTTCAGGTTGGCACGGAGGTCTTCGAGTCCATGAATCTTGTAGTCGATTTGCAGGTTACCGATCGAACGGTGCGTCAAACCGTAATTCTTGTAGTCATAGATCTGGGACAGCGGGTTGGTGGGGGCCATGGAGTTCGGCGCACCATTCGTGTACCAGTTCCACCAGGAACCGTCTGAAGCCTTCACCGGCTTGGTCGGGTCGAATGCCAGTGCGCTTCCAACAGCACCGCCATTGGCCCAGTTGGTCTTCTGGACGATGCCTTTCACGTTAGCGGTGATCGAGAGGTGGTTGTCGAGGAATTTCGGCGACAGGCTCAAGTCGAGGTTGCCGCGCTGGTTGTCACCGGTCTTGAGCGTTGCCTGGTCAAAGTTGTAGCCAAGGCTCGCGCGGAACGGGACCTTACCGCCTCCGTAGACACTCACGTTCTGGTCGGTGTTGAAGGCCAGGCGATAGATTTCCTTCTGCCAGTCGGTGCTCTCCGTACCCACGAGATCCATGCGGTCCGGATAGGTCGACTGCATGAAAGCGCGGTACTGGTCGCCGCTCATCATGTCGAGGACATCGATGTTTTGCTTCACGGAATAGCTCGACGAATACGAAACCCTGACACCCTTGCCCGATCCCTTCTTGGTGGTGATGATGATCACACCGTTGGAAGCGCGGGAACCGTAGATGGCGGTTGCGGATGCGTCTTTCAAGACAGAATAGGTTTCGATGTCGTTCGGGTTGACCGAAGCGAGCGGGTTGCCCATGCCGGCACCGCCGTCGCCCGTCACCGGCACGCCGTCGATGACGACGAGCGGGTCGTTGCTGGCGTTCAAAGATGCGGCGCCGCGGATACGGATCTTCGCGGACGAACCCGGTTCACCGGATGCAGGCGTCACTAAAAGACCGGACACTTTACCCAAAAGCATCTGGTCAGGAGAAACGACGGCTCCGCGATTGATTTCATCAGCCTTGATCGCCACGACAGAACCCGTCATGTCGCTCTTCTTCACGGTACCATAACCGATGACGACCACTTCGTCGAGGAAGTGCTGGTCGTCTTCCATCACAACGTTCGAAGCCTTTCCGGCCTCGACGGTAACGGTCTGGTAGCCCAGGAAGCTGATCTCGAGAAGCGTGGAGGCAGAGGGGACGTTGAGGGTCCAGTCACCGTCAATTCCCGTCTGCACGCCGTTGCTGGTACCCACTTGGATAACAGCAGCCCCGATCACCGGAATGCCGTCCTTGTCGACGACCACACCCTTCGCGGTATACTGGGCGAAGGCGGTCACGGACGTCAATGCCAGGATCGAGAGCAGAATAAGAATCTTCTTCATAGAAACTGCTTTAGTTTACACTTATTAATTAAAACTTAGGTTAAATTTTCGATTTGGGACGCGCCTCCTTGATACCCAGCACGGCGACTGCGCCGCAGAGCAGCAGCCCGCCCGCGATGACGAGCATGCCGGCCTGCGATCCGCCGATGGCCTTGAGGACCAGACCACCCAGCGCCGCCGCCACGATCTGCGGCAGGCAGATGGTGCAGTTGAACAGGCCCAGGTATTCACCCATGTGCGAACTTCCCTTCAGCGCGTTGGTCAGGAGCGAGAACGGCAGCGCGAGCATAGCGGCCCATGCGAAGCCGATCAGGAAGTACGAGACAAAGAGCAGGTATTTGTCATGGATGAAAAAGATGGAGATGAAGCCGATAGCGCCGATCACCAGCGAGGTGATGTAAGCGGCACGGTCGGACTTGAATTTCGGAATGAACAGTGCCCAGCAGAGCGAGCCGATGGCCTGGATGGCAAACACTACGCCCACCCAGTTTCCGGCGGCCTGGTAGCCTTCCGATGCCGTGTCGAGCGTTCCCCACACGTTATTGGCAATGGCACCGTTGGTATAAGTCCACATGAAAAGGAACGCTGCCCAGCAGAAGAACTGCACCAGGCCCACGGACCAGAACGCTTTCGGAGCGTCGGCCAACAGCTTGATGAAGCCTTCCTTTTTACCTTCCTGCTGCTTCTGCAGGTCGAAGCCGTGGAACTCCGCATACTCCTTCGGCGGCATTTCCTTTACTTTCATAAAGGTATAAAGCACGCAAAGGATGAGGATGGCCGCGCCGCAGTAGAAGCTCCAGATCACCGAATCGGGAATCACGCCCTTCGGTGCAGTGTTCGCGATACCGATCCAGGTGAAAAAAATCGGGAACAGGTAGCCGAACAGGGAGCCGGCGTTGCAAAGGAAGCTCTGGATGGAATAGGCCTGCGTCTTCTGCTGCTCATTCACCATGTCGCCCACCATCATCTTGAAGGGCTGCATCGCCACGTTGATGGAGGTATCGAGGAAAATGAGCGAGAAAAGGCCGAACCACATGGCACCGTTCAGGCCCAGGAAGAGCCGCTGGCTGAAATTCAGGCTGCCCGCATTGGGCAGGAAAATCATCACCAGGACGGCTACGATCGCGCCGACCAGCAGGTACGGCTTGCGGCGGCCCATCCGGCACCAGGTCCGGTCGGACCAGTGGCCGATGAGCGGCTGGACGATCATGCCCATCAGCGGCGGGAGGATCCAGAAGAAACTCAGCTGGTGCGGATCAGCGCCGAGGGTCGCGAAAATCCGGCTGATATTGGCGCTCTGAAGCGCGTACGCAATCTGAACTCCGAAGAAGCCGAAACTCAGGTTGAACATCTGCCAGAAAGATAGATTTCTTTTTTCCATAAATATCAAACAAAGGGCAATAAGCCAAAATAATCTGTCAAATGTAAACATTTTTTGCAAAAGTTGTATCATTAGAAACCGTTTCGACTTTTTTGCTTAACTTTACGGCATGAAAAAGACCGTCCTTCTTTGCGTGCTTGTCGCGCTGATATGGCTGCCAGGAGCCGCCCAGACCACCAAAAACATTCCGGAGCGCCACCCAGTCCTCACGCAGGAAGAAATCGTGGCCAACATCGAAAACACCGTTTCGCAGGTCATGCGGGACTGGAAAATTCCCGGCATGGGCGTCTCGCTCTACAAGGATGGCGAAATGGTCCTGTGCAAGGGTTACGGCGTGAAGAACCTCGACACCGGCGCGCCGGTCGACGCGCACACCATTTTCCAGATCGGTTCCGTATCAAAATCGTTCACGGCGGCCATCATCGCACAACTCGTGGACGAAGGTCTGCTCAAGTGGCAGGACCGCGTGAAAGACTACCTCCCCGACTTCGAGATGTACGACCCGTGGGTCACGGAGCACATCGAGATTCAGGACCTCACCTCGCACCGCTCCGGCATGCGCGACGACATCGGGACTTATCTGGGCAACCTGGGCTACACCCGTGACGACATCTACAGGATGTTCAAGCTGATGCCTCCGGCTTATACGTTCCGCGGCGACTACCAGTACAACAATATCACATTCATTCCGGCGGCGAAGATCATCGAGAAAGTGACGGGCAAGAGCTGGGAGGACAACGTGCGCGAGCGCATCTTCGCTCCGCTCGGGATGACCGAGTCGACGCTGAACGGGGAAGGGTTCGGAGCAGCGCTGACCGCAGGCAGCGCCGCGCTCCCCTACGCCTTCGAGCGCAAGGGACGCGAGATGGATGTCTGGCCGATGATCGGCGACGAACAGTCGCTGTGGTGGCTGACCGTCGTGGGCCCTGCTGGCAGCATCTGCTGTACGCCGACAGACCTCATCAAATGGGCCCGCTTCCACCTGGACAACGGCAAGGTGGGCGACACGCAGGTCATCTCCGAGAAGCAGATGAGATTCCTGCACCGCGGCGTCACCATCACCTCGCAGACCCCTGACAAGACCAATCTTTACGGCCACTGCTGGTTCATCGAGCAGACGCGCAAGGGCCGCCTCTATTTCCATACCGGCACGACGTGGGGCATGACTACGATGTGTGCTTTCATCCCCGAGATGGACTTCGCCATGACCATCCAGGTCAACAGCGAAGCACCCTCCGAGGCGCGCCACGCCATCCTGCGCCGCGCCATCGACCTGTACCTCGGCTACGAGGATTACGACTATAATGCCGAGTACATCGCTGCCTGGTACAAGCGGGCGGACGAGCGTGCGACAGCCGATGAAAAGGCGGCTGCCGAGCGGGTGGAAGTCCCGGCCCCGTCCTGGTCGCGCCTCCAAGGCCACTACACCGGCCGCTACGACGTGCTGGGCGACATCGATATTTTCATCGAAGGCGGCAAGTTGATGATCAAACTTCACAACGAAAAGGCCTGGAAGCGCGAGCTCAAGCACGTGAACGGCAACGTTTTCAACTTCCGCGCGGACGGCTGGGGCTTCAATGTGACCTTCCAGTTCGACAACCCCGACGAGTGGGGATCCCTGGCCAAGGGTCTGGAAATAACGGTCGGTTCGGGCGAAGAGTTTGCTATTTGGGACAGAAAAGAATAATATGAAGCGATATCTGTTTTTGGCGGTCACGCTGCTGGTGGCGGCGGGTAGCCTTTGGGCAAAGAAGCCGGTAATCGGCATCTCAAGCTATTCCGAAAAGGGAACATGCTGCGTCAATACAACCTACATCAACTCCATCCGCCAGGCGGGCGGCGTGCCGCTGGTGATTCCGCTCACCACCGACGACGAGCAAATCGAGGCCGTAATCTCGGCCATCGACGGCCTGGTGATGACGGGCGGCGAAGACTTCGATCCGCTGAAGTGGTTCGGCGAAGAGCCGATCCGCGGTCTGGGCGAAGTCGTGCCTGACCGCGATGAATACGATGTGAAGCTTATGCGGGCTGCGGTCGCCAAGGGGATTCCCGTGCTGGGCATCTGCCGTGGCGAACAGCTGCTGGCAGCGGCCTTCGGAGGCTCGCTCTGGCAGGACATTCCCTCGCAGGTGAAAGACAGCTACGTGAAGCACCGCCAGGGCCCGACCACAGGCCGCATTGGCACCCATTCGATTGCCATTGAGAAAGGATCCCTGCTGTCGCAGGTGCTCGGCGGCCGGACTTCGGCCGTAGTCAATTCGTTCCACCACCAGGCGATCAAAGACGTGCCGCGGGGCTTGAAGGTCGTGGCGACTGCCGCCGACGGCATTGTCGAGGCTGTCGAGCGCAGCGGCCGCCTCGCGCCGGCCTACGCCGACGGCGGCGGCTTCCTGCTTGGCGTGCAGTTCCATCCCGAAGTCATGGTAGACGGCGGCAGCTCCGAATTTCTCCCCATCTTCCAGCGCCTCATCGAAGAGGCGGGTAAATAATACGTCTCCCTTTGACATTCATGAAAACACAACATCCTGCCATCGGCTGGGCGTTCCTGCTCGTCGCATGGATCGCGACAAGCGTATCCTGCGTCGACCACAAATATGATTTCGACCGGACGGACCGCTCGGTTAACCTGACCGGACAGACCATTGCCATCCCGCTGGGCCAGACCGGCCCCCTGACCGCCGAAGCCCTGTTCGGAGAAAAGGTAAGCGAGTATCTCGCTCCCCAGAGCGATGGCTCCTACGCCCTTCAATACACGGCCAATCCAGTCAACATCTCACTGGATGAACTCAAGAAAATCGACGGAGCCGCTCCCTTCGCCCGTTTCTGCGACCTCCCCCTCAATTACGATTTCTCCCTGTTCTCGAAACCCGCAAACCCCGCATTCGACGCCCAGGGCCAAGCCGACCTTACCGGATATCTGCCAAAAAAGATCCAGTTTGAGAGTGTTTCCCGCAGCATCAGCACCGTCGTGCCGAACATTCCCAAGGAAATCTGCGGCCTGAAATCCATCACATTGACCAAGAATTCACGCATCGAGCTTACGCTTTCCATCCCCAACTGCCTGCTGGTGGACGGCACCATCACCCCCGATCTCCGGCTCGACCTGAGCAGCATCTTTGAAAGCAGTGATTTCCCCGACGGCGTCATCAAGATCAACACACCGCTTGACAGCAAGAACGGCTACAGCGTAAACGTCACGATTCCGGTTCAGCGATTTGCCCTGAAGCCGGACAGTTTTAATGCCGCCGACCACTCGCTGAACGTGAATGCCGCCTTCAAGTTCGACGGCAACTGCACCATCTCCCAACCCAGGACCGACCGGACCCGGTATGAAAAGGCGCCCAAAGATATCCAGTTGGCTGTAACCATCATCATGCGCGATATCGCCATTCAGGAGGTGGAAGGTTCCTTCGACTACTCCCGCACCAGCCAGGTCTCCTTTACGCTGGGTGATTTCTCCTCCCGCCTGTCGGAGAAATTCAACGGGGACGTAACCTTCGATTTCGACGATCCGACTATCCTCCTCGACATCGTGAGCAACATCACGATCCCCATTTCCGCCAAGCTCGATCTATCCGCCCGGCAGAATCGCGTCACCTATGCGCAAGTCAAGAACATCCCGATAGAGCTGCCGCTGGCCCAGCCAGGAGCCTCGGCGTCGAAACGTATCCGCATGTCCAAGAACCCCGGACAGAATCCGGGCGAAGAGGCTATCCGGGCCGATTTCTCCCAGTTGCTGTCCCGGATTCCGGACGATATGCTGATCAGCGCCCAGGTCGCCACCATGAGCAACAAGACCGCCGTACTCAGGCTCGGGGAAACCTACCGCCTCTCCCTGACTCCGCAGGTCATCATTCCACTCAACCTGGGACCCTCGACGAGAATCGCCTTGCGCGACACGCTTGAGATGCCGGAAAAACTCGGAGAGCTGCTCAATGAAAACACTTTCCAGCTTGTCGGGAACATCTCCAACAGATTCCCGCTGGAACTTTCCGTCAGTCTTGTCATGGTCGACGCCGACGGAATGCCCCTGACGGAAACGGTCAGCCAGGTCCTCGGTGCAGGCACCACCAACGACGTGACACTCACCCTCGCCAAACTGCCCGGTGCGGATACCGGACGGCTCACTTCCGCCGTTCTATCCTTCGAGGTAAAAGGCACTGCAGAAAAACGGCCGATCAGAACCGACGACACGATCGAGGCCAACCTCAGCCTCCTGGTTCCCGGCGGTTTCCATTACACCTTCTAACCTGTCTGTGTCATGAAAAGAATCGTTTCTACCTTTCTCCTGCTGACCATCCTGACAGGTTGGGCATCCGCCCAGTCCCGCGGCAGCTATTTCTTCGAGAACTCGCTGCTTCGGAGCAAGCTCAATCCGGCTTTCGCGCCGAAAACCAATTATGCGACGCCTCCCATCCTCGGCAACCTCAGCTTCGATGCCGCCAGCAACATCGGACTTCGCAACTTCATTTATCCGCAGGACGAGAACAACGTCCTGTTCCTCAACGACAATGTTCCGGCCGAAACATTCCTGTCGCAACTTCCACGCAAGGATCCCTACGTACGGGAGCGTCTGGAAAGCGACCTGTTCGGCGCCGGCATGCGGATCGGGCAGGATGGGTATGCCACCCTCGCCATCTCACTGGTAGAGTATGGCAGCGTCTCCCTTTCCAATGATCTGCTGCGCTTCCTCAAGACCGGCAGCGCAGGTACGTCCGCCGACGTATTCGGAGGCGGATCGCTCCGCATGGCCGCTTATGCCGCCATCTCTGCGGGATACAGCCACGACCTTCATGCGCTCGTAGAAGGGCTTCGTGCCGGTGTCCGGCTGAAGATCCTGACCGGCGTCGCGGCCGCTGACCTCCGCATCGACCAGATCGGGCTGAAATTCGGAGAGGAGCAGCTTTCAGCCAGCATTCGTGGCAACGGTTCCCTGTCGGGCATCGGCTATGATCCGGAAGGCGGTTTTTCTTTCAAAGGCATCAGTCCGCTCAGCATCGGCGCAGCCATCGACCTGGGCGCCTCCTATCAGCTTCCGCTCGAAGGCCGCGTCGAGAGTCTCGAACTCTCAGCCTCCGTCTGCGACCTGGGCGCCATCCGATATCGTAATTCCTCGACCGCGCTGGGCATTGACAACAGTTTCTCGTTCACCGGCTTCCATCATATCATCGGCGGCCTTGACGAAGAAATCGATCAGATGATCGACGACATCGGAGGGCTTACCCACATCAATATCTCGGAAAAGGAGCATTTTCGCTACGCGCTCTCACCCAGCATCCATATCGGAGCCACTGCCCGCATGTTCCATGACAAGCTGAACGCCGGCCTGCTATACTATCATGCCGTCGGCAGCAGCAACCTGATGGCCGCCTGCGGTTATTCCCCGCTCGACTGGATCAATCTCGGAGTAAACTGGACCTTCCTCGGCCCGGCGAACCGACTCGGTTTCTATGTCGAATGCATCCCGGTCAAATACGCAGGTTTCTTCTTCGGAATGGAACGTGCCTCCTGGCGGCGCAACAGCTACCATCTGCCGGTCCGCAACGCTACCGACAGCTTCTCCTTCGGCATCAACATCCTGTTCGGCAAATAGTCCGACAGGCTGTCAGATAGTCAGTTTTTCCCCTTCGCTATGGGCGATGATGACGGCTCCGCAAGAGTCGCCGTAGGTATTGATGCATGTACGGGGCATGTCACAGAGCTGTTCGACAGCGAGGACAAGGCCGATTCCCTCAAGGGGCAGTCCGACTGCCGACAGGACGATGGTCAGCATGACCATGCCGGCCATCGGAATGCCGGCCGTGCCGATGGCTGCCAGCAGAGCCGTGAAGATGATCATCACCTGCTGTGCCAGCGACAGGTCGATGCCGTAAGCCTGGGCAATGAAGATGGCCGTTACACACTCATAGAGCGCCGTTCCGTTCATATTGATGGTGCTGCCCAGCGGAAGGACGAAGCTGGCGATCTTGTTCGAGATGCCGCACTTCTCCTGGGAGTCGCGGATGTTGATGGGCAGCGCTGCACCTGACGAGCACGTCGAGAAGGCAGTCAGCAGGGCTGTAGACATCTTGGAGATGTGGCGCCACGGGTTCTGCTTGCCCAGGACCCGCACCAGCGTCGGCAGCACGATGCAGCCCTGGATGAGCAGGCCGGCCCAGACCGTCAGCACGAACACACCCAGCGATTCGGCCATCGACAGCAGCGATTTCGGGTCCGCGGCCTGCTTGCCTACTGTATTGGCCACGATGGCGAATACGCCGAACGGCGCCAGCCGGATGATGAAGAACGTAATCTTCATGATCACCTCGTAGATGGCCGTGAAAAGGTCCGTCAGCGTGCCGGTGTACTTCTGGTCCACTTTATTCATGAAGAAGCCGAAGATCACGGCAAAGAAAATGATGGGCAGCAGGTTGCCGTCGGCCATCGCCTTGAAGACGTTCGAGGGCACGATGGCCACAATCTGGTCGATGAACGAAACGTCCCCCTTGCTGATCGAAGTGACCTTCTCCGCCAGGTTCAGGTTCGCGTCGTCGCCCGGCTGGATGAGGTTGACCAGGACCAGGCCGATGGTGGCGGCGATGGCCGTCGTGACGACATAGTACAGGATGGTCTTGCCGGCGATGCGGCCCAGCGCCGCGGAGTTGCCCATACCCGCCACGCCGAGCGCGATGGAGGTGAACACCAGCGGGATAACGATCATCTGCAGGCCGTGCAGGAAGATGTCGCCGGCCCACTTGATGTACTTCGACCAGTTGTCATAGGGCGTAATGCGGCAGAGCAGGATGCCTGCCACGACACCCAGCGCAATGCCGATGAGGATCTGCCAGTGAAGCGCCAGCCCTTTCTTCTTTTTCTCTGTCTCTGCCATACGCAGCGAGTTTTGATTTTTATGCCTTGCGGCCGCTCTGCAGGATCAAGTCGGCCACTTTCTCGTTGAATGCCTCGTTGGCAATCATGTCCTCGAGGGTGAGATGCATGCGCCAGCGCCAGTAGTGCTTGGGGTTGGCGGGGACGTTGATGCGCTCGCTGGTCGGGTCGGGCACGCGGAGCGACGGCTCGAGGGAGAACCAGTCCTGCAGCGGCAGGATGGTGAGCATGGCCGGCGAGTAGAGGTGCTCGGCGATGATCCAGCGGCAAGCGTCAAGCGGACAATCGTCGCCGTTGTGGTTCTCGCCCCACCAGCCTCGCAGCGTGCTGGTGTCGTGCGAGCCCGTGGTGCAGACACTCATGTAGGGGTATTCGGCGGGGTTTCCGAGCATCTGTTTCGGGTCTTTCGGCATGCGCTGAACCTCCAGTGAGAGGATGTGCAGCTCTTCCAGCACCTGCGGCACGCAGGCCGGAATCATGCCAAGGTCCTCGGCGCAGGTGAGCATGTTTGTGGCACCGATCAGCTCGGGCAGCTTGCGCATGGCCTGCTCGCGCCAGAACTCGGTGTTGTGATGGTAGAAGAAATCGTCGTAGATGCGGTTGTAGGCGTCCTTCTCCCACTGCTGGAGGTCGTTGTAGCTGCGCGTGTACTGCGCGCTGATACGCGGGTGCCAGAGGCCCTTGTGCACAGGATCTTCGAGGAAGAGCACTTCGCGCGGGTCGTTGTCGGCGTAGGGGCGGGCGTGCCGTTCCAGATGGAACGGGAAGCCACGCCAGCGGATGTCGTCTTCCGAGTAGGGCAGTGCCGGGCTGAAGTGGCCCATCAGTCCCGATTTGTACGGCACGGGAATCTCCCAGATGCGGAAGAAGCCCAGCACATGGTCGATACGGTAGGCGTCGAAATACTCGGCCATCTTGCGGAAGCGGCGCTTCCACCACGAGAAGCCGTCTTCGGCCATGTGGTCCCAGTTGTACGTCGGGAAGCCCCAGTTCTGGCCGTCGGCAGCAAAAGCATCCGGCGGTGCGCCGGCCTGCTCGCCCATGTTGAAGTATTGCGGCTCGGCCCAGGCCTCGACACTGTGCGGTGTAATGCCGATGGGGATGTCGCCCTTGAGCGCCACGCCCTTGGAGCGGGCATACTCGTGCGCCTCGCGTAGCTGCCGGTCGAGGAGGAACTGCACGAAAATATAGTAGTCCATCTCAGCCTTTGCCTCGGCGTAGAGGCGCGTGACGCCGGCTTTCGAGTATTTCTTGAGCTTTTTCCACTTCGAGAAATCGGCGGTTCCGTAATGGTCGCGCAGCACACAGAAGGCGGCGTAGGGCATCAGCCACTCGCGGTTCGCGTCGAAAAACGCCTTGAAGGCCTTGGTGGCCCTGGTGCGAGTGCCCTTCTGGGCGAAGATGG
>Ga0310690_10001826_pt1 | contig 36754 bp, 50 predicted proteins | sample AusTroGonzalo_MG_2_FD_207661 | JGI IMG/M metagenome (GOLD analysis project Ga0310690, IMG submission 207661) | Bovine rumen microbial communities from tropical cattle in Woodstock, Queensland, Australia - Gonzalo_04 (v2) (version 2) | ecosystem: Host-associated > Mammals > Digestive system >...
ATCAGAAGAGATTGCTGTAGAAGAAATGACAGAGCCAGAAATAATAGAGCAAGAGATAGAAATTAATGATGAAAATATAGAAATTAAAAATGAAGATGAAATAAATGTTGAAATAGTTGAATCAGACTTTGAAGAAATTATACCAATAGAAGAAGAATCTGTAGTTGAAGAGACTAATGATGTAGAAATAAATGAAGTCATAGATAACATTGATTCTCAAGAAGCTTCAAATTTTAATGAATTAGAAGAAAAGGAAGAAGAATTTGCAGAAGAACCTGAAGTCATAGAAGAAAAGGAAGAAGAATTTTCAGAACAAGATGAACTTCTAAAAGAAGAAGATACAAATGAAGATTTAGAAGAAAACATTGAACAACCTGTTACTTTGAAAAGAAATATGTTCTTACTCGCGCAATCTAATAATACAGAACCTACCGAAAATTTTGATGAGGAATCTGATGAAGAAACCAGCGAGGATAATACTAACGAAGAAACAAATAATGAAGTTGTTTTTCAAGCTGAAGTTGAATTAACAGAAACTCTTGGAATTGTTGATATTTCTCAAACAGTTGCTGTTTATAATTATTTTTATGACCGCACTGTTAATAAATATAGCGTTCCTATGCAAACTGAAGTTAAACAACTTGGCCTTGATGCATATGTTTGTGTACATTTAAATGCATATAGAACTGTTAAAGCAACTGGTGAAGAAGAAAGTTTAGATTGGGATTTTGCTGAATGTGGAATTTTAGATGCTAATGGTAATCTTATTGAAGAAGGAACCTCAGATTATGTAATTATTGATGACACAGTATATTATACTAAAATATTACCTAAGGGGTATACTTTTTATGTAGCTTATTATGCTCGTTTTAATAATTATCAACATTTAGCAACTAGTTCTCGTGTAAGCACATATCCAAGTGCGGACGCCATTCAAAATCAAAATTTTTATCCCGATTTTAGCACCGATGATCCTTGGAATAGTGTAAATATTCAAGAAAAAGAAAAAGATGAAGTAGAACAAAAAGCTTCATTAACTTTTGAAGTAATTGAAGGAGAAGAATACGGTGATATTGAAGCTTCTGTTGATGAAGAACAATTAAAAAATTATGCTATGCCAGGCGATAATATTGAAATGAAAGTTCAACTTGACATAACAGGTGATGAAGGTTATACTTATGAAGTTTTTCATAATATTGAAACATTTTCTACTATGACTGAATTAACAAATTCTATTATAGAAAATTTAAAAGTTTGGTTATCTGTAGATGGAGAAGAAAAACAAGAAGTATATAATGATAATATGCCAGAAGAAAAGCAATCACTAGGACAATATATTAAAGGGCAAATGTTAAATTTATGGTATTTATTTACCCTCGCGCCAGAATTAGATAATAATTTTGAAAGTGAACAATTTACTATTAAAACGCAATATGAATATGAAATTGTTGCTACTCCTACACCTTCTCCAACTCCTACTCCAAGTCCTACCCCAAGCCCCACTCCAAGTCCTACTCCCACACCAACCCCAACTCCTACGCCCAGTCCCACTCCTACACCAACTCCATCTCCAACACCTACACCTTCACCAACCCCATCTCCTACTCCCACACCTAGTGCAACTCCAACTCCAACTCCAACGTTAACTCCTACTCCCACTTTGACTGCAACTCCAATACCAACGCCCACGCCTACACCTAATCCCACATTATCCCCAGAACAAAAAATGACTATAAAAAAATATATTTTAGAAAATCGTGATAAAAATGACGATTTAAAAGAATATAGGGATCTTACAGAAGAAGAACTAGAAAATTTGCTTGATATTTTTGATTATCAAACTCCTTTATTTGGAGAATTATTAAAAACGGGTGATTCTTCTACACTATTTTATTCATTAATATTATTATTAATAGGAATTATTTGTTTATTCTTTGGTATAAAACATAAAAATTAATTATTTGACTATTTGTAGAAATTCTGATATAATATATATACAAGGTAAGGGAAAGGCACAAACAGCAATCTTTTACAAGTAAGATTGGATGTATTTTAAAAGTGGTTTCGTACACGGCTGGTATAACTTATGTATATTTAATGTGCCTTGTGATGAACAATTTTGACATACATATAGTTATGCCGCCGTGATTTCTCCCTATCGTCTAAAGGATAGGACAAAAGATTTCTAATCTTTCAATTGGGGTTCAAGTCCTCATGGGGAGGCTTCGCGCGCTTAGCTCAGCTGGGAGAGCACCACGTTTACACCGTGGGTGTCAGCAGTTCAAGTCTGTTAGTGCGCACTTATTGGAGACTAACCTAATGGAAGGGTATTTGGCTCTGACCCAAAGTGTAAAGGTTCAATTCCTTTGTCTCCAGCTTATATGGGGCATTAGTTCATTAGTAGAACACGACCCTTGCAAGGTTGAAAGAGCGGAGCGTTACCGCTATGCTCCACCATAATATGCGTCGGTATGCCTAGCAGCGAGGGCAGCGGACTGTAAATCCGCCACTAAGAAACACCGGTGGTGCAACTCCATCCCGGCGCACCATATATATCGGAATGTAGCACAGTTGGTTAGTGCAGCGCTCTGATAAGGCGAAGATCGTTGGTTCAAGTCCAACCGTTCCGACCAAGGGAAGCGGAAGATTAGCTATCTATACGAGATGAAGAGTGCCTCTATCACTCAGCCTTTTAATTTTCAATAGAGGTGAAAATTATGTCTGATATTTTTACAAAAAGTAATTATCATATTTCTGGTGGAAAATTATTAAAAGAGTTATTAAAAATAAGACCGCAAGAATGTGAATGTTGCCATCTTACGCAATGGTTAAATCAACCAATTAAATTGCAAGTTCATCATATTGATGGAGATAATACTAATAATCTTGTAGAAAATTTACAACTATTATGCCCTAATTGTCATAGTTATACAGATTCTTGGTGTAAAAATAAAATTAAAAAAGCAGTAACAGACGTAGAATTAATTGAAGCTTTATCAACTTCTAAAACTATTCATCAAGCATTAATTTTGGTTGGGTTAAATACAAGTGGGACACATTATAATCGTGCAAAAAGATTAATTTTAGAAAATGAAATTTCTTTAGCTTTATTAACAGAAGAAGAATTAAATAAACAAAAACCACATTATTGTATAGACTGTGGCACTTTATTACAAACAAATTCTAAAAGATGTGTTCGTTGTGCAAATATTGCCCAACAAAAAGTTGAACGACCAAATAGAGAAAATTTAAAAAATTTAATAAGAAATAAACCATTTACAACAATTGGTAATATTTTTGGTGTTTCTGATAATGCAATTAGGAAATGGTGCATTAGTGAAAATCTCCCTTCTAAAAAATCTGAAATTAAAAAATATTCTGATGAAGAATGGAGTAAAATATAAGCCCGCGTAGTTCAGCTGTATAGAATAATCCGCTACGACCGGATAGATCGTAGGTTAGAATCCTACCGCGGGTGCCATACCGCTTTAGTCCAATGGCAGAGACAATGCGCTAAGAACGCATACAGTGAGAGTTCAAATCTCTTGAGCGGTATTTATGGCTAGGTAGCTCAGTTGGTAGTAGCGTCTGCCTGAAGAGCAGAAGGTCAATGGGTCGGAACCATTCCTAGCCACCAAGGTTCCCCCTGTAAAAATCCTCTTGTTCGCGACAGGGAAAAGGGGTGAGTATAGCTACGAACTATTGCAACGACAAACACAATAGTTACAATTCCTTATCTGAATGCCTTGAGTCCTCTTGCCAAGTTAGCTAGTCCGGAATAGCACAAGATGTTTGTTCGGTAACTAAATCTATCGTAGCCTAGTTGCAGATTTAGCGGAAGTTGAACTCGTTAGTGTCAACTGAAATTGCCACGCGCGTAAAGGTCGTGTGAGGTGCATACCACCAAGAATAGAAAGAGTATTCCTGGATGTGGTGTGGCCGCACCGCATCCTGCCGCGGTAGCCATTTATGGATTGAGGCCCGTAAGGGGCTGCCGCGTTTTCGTTCCCTAGCTCAGTAGGTTAGAGCAGCGGCCTTGATGAAGTAAGTTAACTGGAAAACTCCTTTTGTCTAGCAGAAGATAATGATAGTTCAAATCTATCCTTCATCACCAATAAGCCGTGTGTCCTGGGTTCGAGTCCCAGGGGAACGACCACTTGACTTTTTACATAATTTATATTATAATTATATTACAGAGAGGAAAATATGGGCTGGTTAATTATGGCTGCACTTAATTTTTTTTGCTTAGGTTGGAACCTAGCAAGAAATAATACTTCTTTGGCACTTGTATGTTTAATTGGTGGAATTGTTTGTTATACAACATATTGGTCTGAAAGAGAGGATTAAATTATGCGACTTTGGCATACTTCAATGTTATCAGCTTTGCCGCGAGAACAATTAGTTAGTCAATGGCGCGAATGTAGCGCTATTGCAAGTTCAATTCAAAAGAAAGGAACTCCTAATCACGTTCTTGTTAATTTTATAATGGACTATGATTTTAATCATTTTGTTTCTTATGCTTATTATGTGCGACAAGAAATGACTACTCGTGGTTATCGTACAATGGATAGTGTATGGGAGAAAATTAAATCATTAAAACCTAATTTCATTTTGATTCCTATTGATAAAATTTACAAAAATAAAATGAACGCTACTTATAGTACCATTTGTTATTATAATCTTTTTGAAAAGTTTTTATGCGGTGGTATTAGTTTAACAGAATGGGAAAAAATTGAAAATTGGTGGCTTTCGCGCGCGTAACGAATCAGCAAACGTCGTGGTCTGCAAAATCATTGTTAGTCGGGGCAGCACCGACCGCGCGCTCCAATAAAAAGAGGAGAATATATGGCGATTAGAATTATTAAACACGGGCTTGATTTTTTAAATGCACAGTGTCCAAAATGTAGATGTTTATTTGAATTTACAGTTGAAGATATGGAAACTTACTTTACTGGTGTAGATAAAATTGAACAAATTAGATGCCCAGATTGTAATTATCCAATGAAATGGTGGTATGGAGAAAAATCAGGTCGTAATGCTACCCCGTATAATTAAAAAGGAGAAAAAGAGGAAAAATGGGAAATATTATTTTAGCAATTGTTGTTATTGTTGTGAGTCTTATTGTTTCTGCTAGTGTCTTTCCTGATAAGACAAAGCGAGATGGAACTGTAATAAGTCGTGCTTCGTATAGAAAAGGAATACGCACATTAGGAATTATTATTGCAATTGTTTTTATTGTGCTAGGATGCTTTACTTATGTTCCTACTGGTTATACCGGTATTGTGACGACATTTGGTAAGGTTCATGATTCAACCTTGGATGCTGGTATTAGCCCAAAAGCACCTTGGGATAATGTTGTAAGAATGGATAACCGCGAACAACGTGGAACCTTTCAACTTGAAGCGTTTTCTAAAGATATTCAACAAGTAGATATTCAGGGTTCTATTAACTATAATATTGATAAAACTACTGCTATGAATCTTTATAAAGACGTAGGAGTAGAGTATGTAAGTATCTTAATTGGTCCACGTATTCAAGAAGATGTAAAAATTGTAATCGCACAATATAATGCAGAGAATCTTATTGCCTGTCGTCAAGAAGCTGCAAATGCTATTGAAGCCCTTATTCGCGAAGAACTAAGTAGCAAAGGTATTAATATTATTTCTCTTGCTATTGAAAATATTGATTTTACTGATGCTTTTGAAAGCGCAGTAGAAGCTAAACAGGTTGCAACTCAGGAAAAGCTTCGCGCGCAAACACAACAAGACCAGCAAACTATGGAAGCAGAACAAGCTGCGTCTCGTGCTAAAATTGCAGCAAACGCAGAAGCAGAAGTAGCTAGAATTCAAGCGGATGCAGATGCGTATGCTGTAAGAGTAAAGGCAGAAGCAGAGGCAGATGCTAATAAGAAAATTAGTGCTTCTCTAACAAAAGACTTAATTGAATATACTCAAGTTCAGTCTTGGGATGGCAAATTACCCGTTTATAGTGGCGGTAATGGAACAATTCCAATTATTAACTTCGGAGAAAATAGCAAAGAAGAAAACTAATTTTATTACATATTACGCACGGGAAACCGTGCGTTTTTTTATTTGACTAAAAATAGAAATTATGTTATAATATTTTTAGAAAAAGAAAAGGAGTATTATATGAAACTAAAAATATTTTATCATGATGGCAGTACTACTATTTTCCACCATCTTCATGATTTTGAAGAAAAACCAGCGGGTATTTCTTTTCGAGACTTAGATAATGATTATTGGTTTATAACATATAGTGCCTTCTTTTCTTTTATTCTGATGGAGGAAGATAACAATGACACTTGACGAATGTAGAGTGGAGACACAAAAGCATATAGAAAAAGTGCGAAAGTATATCCGCTTTTTTACAGATAGATTAACTACTCGCGGCGAAAATCATGACGCGAGTAAACTAGAAAGTCCAGAAGTTGAATTATTTGCTGAACATACTGAACGTTTGGCAGAAATTGAATATGGATCAGAAGAATATAAAAAGGAATTAGAAGCACTTAAACCAGCATTAGATCATCATTATTCAGTTAATAAACATCACCCACAATATTATCCTAATGGTATTGAAGGCATGTCATTAATTGATTTAATTGAAATGATTGCTGATTGGAAAGCTTCTAGTGAAAGATATAATTCGGGTAATCTTCTAAAAAGTATTGAATTGAATATTAAAAGATTTAATATTGAGCCGCAACTTGCGCAAATTTTAATAAATACAGCCAAGGTGATGGATGAAAATGAATAAAGATTTAGTGCATGATTTTATTAAATTTGCCATGGAAAATTATGGAATTAGATTAACTATGTCAGAAGGAGATAGTATAACTTTTGAAAAGCTTTTCCCAGATTTAGTTGAAGTATTGGAGAAAGAAGATGAAAACAATTGAAATTAAAAAGGAAGATTTAACGCCTGATCAAATTGCAACTAATTTTTTTAATCAACGTGATTTAGATTTTTTAAATAATCAAATTGATGCTTTAAAAAGATATATTTCTACATTAGCTGATAAAAATTATAGACTTCAAAGCCAATTTAATGAATTATTTGATGATAAATGGGAAAATAAAACTTTACAATCTATGCGAGAAGAATTAAAAACTATTAAAGCAAATAGTTCTCGCGGTTTCCCTATTAGTAAAAAGGCAGAAGAAAAAATCAATAATTGGCAAATAGAGCATGATAAAGAAATTCATAATAATCCCGCTAGTTATCATGGATGTTCTGGCGGCGGTTTTGAATATTCTTTTTATCCAACCGGTTTAGGCACAATTAGTTATTGTATTTGTTCTACTTGTAAATCAAAGGCAATAAAAGAATATGGAACCGATTGGTTTGAACATTGTGATGGTATTTTTGAGTTCACGGAGGACTTTGGTTAATGAACGAAGTCGCTTATGATATTTATCAATTTGCTTATAATACTTTTTTTGGAAAATCTCCAAAACAAGTAATGTATCGTGTAAATTATGGCTCTAAAGGAGCAGAACAATTAGTTTTAGATTATATTTGGTTTAAATATATTGAACCGCGTGAGGATAACAATGAAGATAAAGACGAATGAATTTGAAGAATTAAAAAAATCTTATGAAAAATTACAAAATGATTATAACACATATATAAAAAAGTGGTCAGAACAAATTAACATTTTAAAAAAGAAACAGCAGCACTATAACTGGCGATTTAATCATAGAAAGGTGTAATATGAGATATTTTATTTATGCTTATCCTGAAATGTACAGCGGCCGACATGGTATGTATAATTATGAACTTACTGATGATATATCTTATCAATCTGCTTGTGATTGGGCATATGATTTAGCTTACGAAACCGTAGAGTCTTATCTTCGCGCGGATGAAATTTATTCTACAGAAGATTTTATGGAAGAATTTTATGATGGTGAAGAATGGGATGAAAAATATCGTGAGGAATATTGGAATGTATTTGATGAAGTAATGCAAGACCAATGCTCCTTTGAACTTTGGCCTCTTAAAGATGGCGTGACTGAAGAAGATTATCATAAGTGGCAAAAAGAAAATATGGAACCGCGTGATTTTGTTAATCGTTTTTGTCGTCAACTTACTGAAAAAGATTATATTTGACTTTAAGTAAAAATTCTGTTATAATTATATTGTAAGAAAGAGAAAAAAACCTTACGATCTTGTTAAAGATTAAGAAGAAAAGGAGAAATTAAAATTATGAATAACAAGTTTGCTAATGCCCTAAATAACACTGCTTCCTACAAGTACACTGAAAATGGCGCAGTCGCGCGTAATTCTACCAATTCAAAGCTGTATGACCTTTTCGCGCTAGGCGGGGCATATCGTCAGCGTTCTGAGAGCGATTGTATCGTTCTATTTAAGGAAGCATATCAGGAAAATCCTGTTTATGCTCTAAAGTGCCTATTCTATCTACGTGACGTGCGCGGCGGCCAGGGTGAGCGTAGATTTTTCCGCACTTGCCTACATTGGCTTGCAAATTATGATAAGAAGGCCGTTCTACGCAATCTAGACCAGATTGCTGAATTCGGTCGTTGGGATGACCTATATGCTCTAGTTGATACTCCTTGTGAGCATGATGCTCTATATGCTTTCGGCAAGCAGCTAGCAGTAGACTATAAGTCTAATGGCGCAGTTTCTCTCGCGGGAAAGTGGGCTGCTTCTGAGAACGCTTCTGCTTCAACTACTAAGCGTTACGGTCGCCTAACCGCACACGCTATGGGCCTAACTTCTCGTCAGTATCGCGTAGTGCTATCTACTCTACGTGAGCGTATTCGTGTGCTAGAGCGTCTAATGTCTGCAAATCGTTGGGACGAGATTGAGTTTGATAAGATTCCTTCTAAGGCAGGACTTATTTATAAGAACGCCTTTGCTCGCCGTGATCTAATCAAGGCGAAGTATGAAGCATTTGCTAAGGATACTAATACAAAGGTAAATGCCGGTACTCTATATCCTTATGAGGTTGTGCAGAAGGCTATTAAGGTTATGGGCTCTGATGATTACTGGGGACGTCGTCCTATTCGTGTAGACAACACTGACCGCCTAATGGTGAATAAGTACTGGGATAATCTAACTGATTATTTCCATGGAATGAGTCTTAATGCTCTTGTTGTCGCTGATACCAGCGGTAGTATGACTTCTACTTATGGCGGTAATGTCGCACCTATTGATGTTGCCGTATCACTAGCCCTATATGCCGCAGAACGCGCAAAGGGACCCTTCCACGGCACATACATCTCTTTCAGCCGCATTGCTAAGTTAATCCGCACTACTGGTATTGACTTCTGCGATAAGGTTGACCGTATTGTTCGCGCAAATCTATGCGAAAATACCAACCTACAGTCTGTATTTGACCTAGTACTAAATACAGCGATTTCCAATCATCTTTCTCAGAACGATCTGCCTGAAGCCCTTGTTATCATTAGTGATATGGAAGTGGACAGCTTCCAGGGGTATGGACGTCGTGATAACTACCAGACCTTTATGGATAAGGTTCGCGCACAGTGGGCGGGTAGGGGCTATAAGGTTCCTAAGCTGGTGCTATGGAACGTGAACGCCCGTAACGATACCATTCTTGATGTTGGCCCTGATGTAACTTGCGTAAGCGGCGCATCTGCGGTAACTTTTGAAATGGTCCTATCTGGCAAGAGTGCTGTAGATATGATGATGGATAAGCTAAATTCTCAGCGATATAGTGTTATTCATTAACATTTCAAATTCATTTTAGGCGGAATTTTTCCGCCTTTTTTATTTGACTAAATGTTCAATTTTTGGTATAATATTTATAGAAAGGATGAAGAAAATGAAAATTATCGTTGATCGTATTCCCGATAGGCCACATGAATGTTTATTTTCCAATTGGGATCATAATACTGGGTGGACTTGTAATTTATATAATTGTAAACATGACCCAGAATATCTTGGTATACATTCATATAAATGTGAGGTTATTAAAAAATTTTGTCCTTATCTACAAGAAGAAAGGAGAAATGAAAATTGAATATTTATATTTATGTTGATGATATTCGTGAAGATGATACTTTTTTCAAGATGCTGCGTAATTATACCCATATGGAATGGATTCCTATTACTTGCCGTAGCACAGAAGAAGCAATTTTCTTTCTAAACTATTATAACGAAGAATTTTATAATGTAATTATTGACCTTGACCATGATCTTGGTGAAGGTAATGAAATGGATGACGGTATCGCTCCTTCTGGATATGATATTTGTAAGTATATTGTAGAAAACCAAATTCCTATGCTTGGTTTTCATATCCACAGTCAAAATGTTGTAGGAGCTTTTAATATGCGTCAATTATTAACGCATTATGGTTATAGGGAGATTTAATATGTGGAAAAAAGTAAAAAATTTTGAAAAAGTTCAAATTGTCGCTCTTGCGGCGTTAGCCATGATGAAACCAGCTGCAATTAAAGGCTATATGGTAAGTTGGAAAACAGAAGATAATATTATTCACATGTGTCCTTTTGAAGAACTTAATTCTACTATGGAAGTAAATGAAACATCTACTTTTACAGTTTGGGAAAATATTTGACTTATTACTAAAATTATAGTATAATAATTATAGTAAAGGGAAAGGAAAATAAAATGCGCAAATACGATAAAATTGAAACCATTTATGCTCGTGATATTGAGGGCACAAAGAAACTAATTGAAGGCCAATTTCGTGACCCAGTTGTTGGGTATCTCGCGCCACTAGAATGGGTATGGACTGAAAAAGTAGACGGCACCAATATTCGTGTGTATTGGGATGGCCATACTGTTACTTTTGGCGGCCGCACTGATAATGCCGCAATTCCTGCCCCACTAGTGACCAAGCTTAATGAACTATTTGGCGGCGAAACTAACGCTCAAATTTTTGAGCAAATGTTTGGCGAAAAGGAAGTAATCCTTTTTGGTGAAGGTTATGGGCGCAAGATTCAAAAAGTAGGAAGTTCTTATATTCCAGATGGAGTAGGCTTTATTCTCTTTGATGTTCTAATTGGAGAAAATTATCAAGAACGTGAATGGGTGGAACAAACCGCACAAGCTTTTGATATTCCAGTAATACCTATTGTTAACACCGGTAGTCTTTTTGAAGCAGTTAACTTTATTAAAACTCACCCACAGTCTCTTATTGGTAATTGTCCAATGGAAGGTATCGTATGTCGTCCGCGGCAAGAACTACGTGATAGGCGTGGAAATAGAGTTATTGTAAAGATTAAGTGGGAGGATTTTAAAGATCTATGATTATTCGTTATGAAGTTGAATTTTGGGATGAAATTGATCACGATCGAAAAACTGAAAAAGGAATTGCTGCGCGTGGAGAAACTGTTGGAAATATCGTAGATAATATTTATGAATATTATGGAAATGAAAATGTTATTTCCTTAAATATTTATGAATGTGAAGATATTATGTGTGATGAAGAATTAGAAGAAATTTTAAAAGAAAATACTTGACTTTAAATAAAAATTATAGTATAATATTTATAGTTGAGAGGGGAACAGCAAAAATAATTACTATCTTGCTCTTTAAAAGCGATCAATAGCAAATTTAAACTCTCTCGTTTAAACTTTAGGAGATGCTCAGAGACCCTCACCAGTTTTAATAAACTAAAAGAAGCGTCTACGTCGCAAATGGGAGAAGACAAACTCCATCAGCGAGAAGGTAATAAAATTAGTCACAGCTAGCTGGGGTTTAAGGTTATCCTTGCTACGGCAAAAAACCTATTTTAATGCGGGGTAGCCAAGTTGGTAAGGCGTTTGGCTCATAACCAAAAGATTCGCGGGTCCGAGTCCCGCCTCCGCAACCAATGTGGTTCTTAGCAAAGTTCTTACACATAAACCATAGAAGGCCGTTGACCCAGCCAAACGTAATGTGGTGGCCCGCATACTTAGCCTGCCAGCGGGAGAACAAAGGTGAGAGGTTTGAGTTGAAAACATCAGTGACAGTAGGGTTCGATCCCCTCTAGACTAGACGGAAGCGGTCTCGGGTGCCTCCACGACGGTGGATAGACTCTAGAATAAGGTCGCTCCTTATTCTATTAGCGCAAAAGGAAAGCGTAATGGTTGCTTCAATTGGTCTTATCGGCGCAATATAAATAGGAAAAACCAAACAAATAGCCATTCATAGTGAGATGGAAGGAAACGAGTAGGAAGAAGTCCTTACGGGGTGTACAACCTAAACAGTGGCGAGTAGTAACCACACTCACTACCGTGGAAATCGGATAGAGCAAATATGACATCTAAACTTTCAACTAAGCTCTTCGCGGTTGCCCGCATAATAGGTAGGCGTACTGAAGGTGGTGCGTCAAAAAATGGGTAGGAAGTTATAGGTTATCTATCTCCCGCATATCTGCGAGAGAGTATCCTAGGTATAGATAATCATTGTATTTAAGCCGTTAGGAGCGGCAAAATTGTGCAACGATATGAAACGTAAATAGTCGCCTAGCACACGGTATTCTAATTCTGCCGTAAAAATAATGGGTATACACATTATGAATTAAACCCCAGTATATGATGCAAACGACCTGGGTTAAAAAAGTCGCTTAGCCAAGACGCTATATCCCGAACCGCCAAGTGGTAGCGTTGGTAATTGGCCGGCAAAGTACCAGAGTGGAAATGAGCCAAGCTAAGAGGGAACTGGTAGGCCGTGATACAGGTGAGATATTGGACGGTCCGAGTAATTGCCGTTGAAGCAATTCGGTTGGTAGCAGGGCTCAGCCGTTACAACAGTGGATGCATACGCTTGTTAGCCCTTTTTTAACTGGCGTTCCGCGGCTAGAATACTTTGCGGGCTTTATTGATTCGGGAGAAAGTGTCCGTAGATGAACTTCTCGGAGTAATCGCCATAATCGAATCAGCCGCGCGGCTGGCTTAAAGCCGCGATATGGCACCGTAGTGCAAAGGTAAGCACGCCGGCCTTTGTGAGATAGGGTAAAGTGCAGTTCAACTCTGCCGTCTCGCGCCACAAGCCGGTGATGCTGGGTTCAAGTCCCGCCGGTGCTTCCAAGCAAAGAAAAGAGAAGCATAAATCTGATCAATTTATGAGATAATGATGCCCTAACATCAAGTCTTTTCTTTAATAAATATTATTAGGGTGATATAAAATGAAATTAATGGATTCTTTTACTGATGAAAAATTTGCACAAATTGTTGCGCAAAGTAAATCTTATGCCGAATGTTTACGGAAAATAGGCTATTCTTCTAATTCTGGAGATGCTACTCAAGTTTTAAAAAATAAAATTAATGATTTACATTTATCAACAGAACATTTTTTATTTAAAGGAGCAAGTCCTATTAGAACAGAAGAAGAAATTTTTTGTGAAAATAGTGAAGTATCTCAAAAAACATTGAGAAAATATTATAAACAAAAATTTCCTCAGTATAATTGTTCTATATGTAATTTATCAACTATTTGGAATAATAAAAAATTAGTCTTAATTTTAGACCATATAAACGGAAATAATCACGATAATAGAATAGAAAATTTACGTTGGGTTTGTCCAAATTGTAATAGCCAATTAGATACTACTAACGCAAGAAATCCCAACCATAAAAAATATTATTGTGAAAAATGTGGAAAACCAGTTTCTGCTAAACATGTAAAATTATGTTTAGAATGTTATAAGCAAGAGCAAAATAAAGAACATCCACAAAGAAAAGTTGAGCGTCCTTCACGAGAAGAGTTAAAAGAACTGATTCGATCTAAACCTTTTACACAAATTGGTAAACAATTTGGAGTAACTGATAATACTATTAGAAAATGGTGCGACGCAGAAAATTTACCAAGAACAAAACAAGAAATTAATTCATACTCTGATATAGAATGGGAAAATATTTAATACCCATTATATATAAACGTCTCCTCCTACCGTGAGGGCAAGGAGTAGGAGGGCGACAGTTGTTGTAGTTCTCATATTAAAGAAAAGTTAAGTTTAATACTTGACTTTTTTTTATTTTTCTGTTATGATTATAATAGAAAATAATAAAATGAGGTGTTTTATGAAAGCAGCAGTTTACGCAGGCACTAGAAATGTATATGAAGATATGATTCCATCTATGAAATCACTTCTTATACATTCAGATGTTGATAAAATATATTTTCTAATTGAAGATGATGAATTTCCATATGAACTTCCACCAGAAGTTGAATGTATAAATGTAAGTAATCAACAATGGTTCTCACAAGATGGACCAAATATGAAAGCAAGATGTAGTTATATGGTGTTATTACGTGTTGCTTTCTCTAAACTTTTTCCGCATTTAGATCGTATTTTAACAATTGATAATGATACTATTGTGGTAGATAACATTTCAGATTTATGGGATATTGATTTAAATGATTATTATCTTGCAGGATGTTCTGAACATAAAAAAACAAATGAAAATTTTATGTATATTAATATGGGATTAGCCCTATTAAATTTAAAGAAAATCCGTGAAGATAAACTTGATGATAAATTAATTTATAATTTGAATACTTATTATTATTTAGAAGCAGAACAATCTGCTATTAATGAAAGTTGCCAAGGATATATGTTAGATTTATCAAACGAATATAATAATAATAGTTATACTAATGTTACTAATAATTCAATTAGGACAAAAATACGGCATTTTGCTTATACTGCCAAATGGCAAACTTTTCCATTAGTAAATAAATATAGAAATATAGAAAATATTGAAAGAAATATTTTTAATTCACATAAATTAGATATTATTATACCATATTATAATAATTTTGATGGATTAAATACAACTTTATCTTCAATTTATTATAATGATTTACCGCAAATACAAATTACTATTGTTGATGATTTTTCAGAAATTAATAGAAAAAATGAAATATTAAATAAATATCCAAAAATAAATTATATTCGCTTAAATAAAAATAGTGGCCCTGGAGCCGCGAGGCAAGCGGGAATAGATAATAGTAATAATCCTTATATTATGTTTATTGATGCAGGAGATTACTTTTCCTCAAAAGAAATATTAAAAAAGATATTATTTACTCTAAGTGAATATAATGATGCTTATATTTATTCTTGGCGTTGGTTAAATGAAGAAACAGGAGAATCATATCATAAAGATACCTGGTCTTTACACGGCACTTGTTTTAAAAGAGAATATTTAGAATTATTTAATATTCGTTTTAGTGAAGATGAACAATGTTCCTATTGTGGAGAAGATTTAAGTTTTATGCAAGCTTCATATTTAATTTTAAAGCAACTTAAAAATGATGAACGTTTGACTCACTATTTTTCAGAAGATATATTAGTTTATTGCCGCACATATGATAAAAATTCAATTATGCATACTAATCCTCATATGAAAATAATAAAAGGAATTGTATATAATTATAAATATGTAATTCAATTGTGTAAAAATAATAATATATTTCCTCCAATTGTAGGAATTAATGTTACAAACTTTATGGTTCAATTATATATTGAATATTTAAAATGCGCGAAAAATAGCCCTGAACTTATAAATTATAATTTAGAATTTATTAAATATTATTATAAAAATATTTATAAAGTTTTTGAAAAAATTAATGGAAAAGTTTTAAATGAAATATATTATAAACGTATGCCAGAATTAATTAAATTATCAAGTCCAAAAGAACCAAGTGTAAATTTAGGACGATTTTTAAATATAATTAAAAAAGAAGTAGGTGAATAATTTATGTTAGATATAATTATTCCTACTTATAAAAATAAAGAAGGGTTACGGCGAACTTTAAAATCAATTGATCGTTCACTTCTTCCAGAAATTACAGTTACTGTTATTGACGATTATTCTGATATGGACTATAGAGATATATTTGAAGAATTTCCATTTATTCAAATATTTTATAATGTCGTAAATATAGGCCCCGGATTAACTCGTCAAACAGGAATTAACGCAACTGGTGAACCATATATTACTTTTATAGATACAGATGATTATTTCATTTCTAAATCGGTACAAAAAAATATGCTAAATACTATTAAGAAAAACCCCGAAATAGAACTGTTTACTTGGCAATATCAATATGAAAGTAATAAAAGAATTAGCGGTGAATTAAATAATAGAATGCATGGCCGTGTTTATAAGCGTGAATTTATAAATAAATATAATCTTACATTTTGTCCAGAATCCAGCTATGCTAATGAAGATATAGGATTTAATCGTTTGTGCCGATTAATAATTAAAGATAAAAATATTAAAACTTTAACTTTTAAAGAACCAGTAATAGTATATACTGTTAATAAAGATTCTTTAACTCATAAAGATAACGAAGCTTTCTTTTATTCGCGGCAAAATATTGGTTTAGGACTAAATGCAATACATTATTTAAAAATAGCAGAAAAAGATGATGTTAGCCGCGCGACTATATTAGAAGAAATTAATACAATAATGGCAAGTTGTTATTATATTTTCCTATGCGTCGTACATGAACGTCCAGAATATTTACAAGAATCTTGGGATGGGGCAAAACTGTTTTTCAATCAAGTATTTATTAAAACAAAAGATAACACTGCTACTCTAATACAGCAAGGATACAGCGTTTTTATAAAAAATATTTTCGCACGAAAAAAGTCATGGAAAAAATCTTTAAATATAAATTATGCTCAATTTTTAAATGATTTATTAAAATATAATGAAGTGCCATCTTGGTATAAATTATATGATTGACTTTTAGTATAAATTATAGTATAATTATTATAGTAAGAGGAAAGGAGAAAAAGTATGAACGAACTTGATGACTTTCTTTGTGAGTATCAATCTGATGAACTACCTATTTGTGAGGCTTTGTTTAATTTAGCAGAAGATGAATATCTTGATCCTGAAAATTATTTATCTTCTGATATGGCTGAACGTCGTAAAAATGATTGGCATCATGCTAAACGTAATTATTGCCTCTTGCGCGATAAATGGGGTTTACATTTTTTAAAACATTTTAAACCTACTCATTATTATTCTAAAACTAAGCCTGAAATTTACTATCAACGCGCGAATAAAACAAACAATAAAGGAAAGCATCGTAATGCTTATGGAAATTATAATCCATCAAAAAATTGGTCTGTAGCCGATAAAAGAAAAATTCAATCTGGTGAAAATCAAATAAAAGATTTATTTGACAATGAATAAAAATTATGCTATAATATTTATAGAAACAAGGAAAGGAATGATTATTGTGCGTAAAACTTCTCGTACTGTGTTTTCTTCTTCTTGGACTCGTCGTGAACAGGCTGAAAAGCTTGATGAGTGGCAGATTATGGCGCCAGGGTCCACCCACTGGGCTTTATAAGGGAAATTGCGGTTAATTGTGAGCGCCACCGTAATTTATTCTAGAATAAATGAGGTCAAAAATATGAGTGATGTAAGACTAAAAATTCTACCGCCTTGGTCTATTTACATTAAGAAGATTGAGGCACTATTTGATGGAGACCCACTAATCGCATGTAATGTAGATTATAGTGGTGCTGCTCCTTCAATCGTTCTCTCTTGTAACAATGGTGATAAAGTAGCTGCTCTACAGAAGATTCTTCCAGATGAAATTACTTTTGGTAATATTGCACTAAAGGTAGCTGTGGATGGAATTCCATCTAATATTGCTTTTAAGAGCAAGGTTGAACTATTTGATACTGCTTTCAAGGGCAATCCCGTATATGCTTATTCTATTTGTCCTGCGGAAGAAGGCTATCAGTGGTTTGCTACTACTTATGTAGTATTCAAGAATCATGTAGTCCAGGTATTTGCCGATAATCTAAATGATTGTCATGGTGTTATTAGTTGCCTATATCAGGATATTGCTGATGAAATTCTTACTGGTGAGGGCGCACAGGGCGTATTTTTCAATACCGATGTTGAGCAGGGCGCTCTTGGTAAGCCTCTAGGCGAATGGCCGTAATTTAAAATTAGGGTAGTTTGAAAGCCGCTGACTTTAAAGAACTGTGTGAGGAGCGAGTCGCCCTAATTATGGCCACATAGACCAACTGGCAGAGTCAAGAGACTTTTTAAGAAATGAGTAATATAATATTACTCATTTAAAACAAAGAGCACCAGAGCAGGAAACTCTCTGAGTGAATGTTGGCTAATTCGGCGAAAATCCTATTGGGACAACGCCGAGCTAAGTTAATAATAGCGCCGATGAAGGTCGGTTCAGGAGAAACCTGAATAAGATGCAAGACAGGGATGCGGGTCGCGCCCGACAGAAACACCGATAAGAGGCGAAGTACTGACGGTGGGAAGCTATTATTATAAATGTGTAGAGACTATATACCAACTACCTAAGTCTTTAAGATATGGTAAAGACATAGTCCAGACTACAACGCATCGCGGCTATGGTAACATAGAGTAGTAAGAAAATCTCTGTAGTGTGGGTTCGAATCCCACTGTGGCCACCAAGGACTACTGTTCTCACTTCATACGTCCTATATAAACATTCTAGAAGTGAATTATGGCACCGTAGCCCAATTGGCAGGAGGCAAATCACTCAAAATGATTTCAGTATGGGTCCGAATCCCATCGGTGCTACCAAGGAGATATTATGGATACACGCACAATTGAAGCTGAATTAGCAAAAAAATATAAATATAAGCCACTTTCAAAAGAATTGTCAGAAAAATATCGTGCTCTTTATATAGAAAATATACCTGATTTTTTAATTTGTCATCAACCCCTTTATACCATTAATAAAACATTAATTTGTAATGATTTTAATCGTGTAGTTATAGGCGATTATGGCGCCTTTATAGAATTTTTATCAGAACAAGCAAATAAAGACGCTTTTATAATTGCACCGGGTCAAGAATATAGACTTTTGCCACGATATAACAATGTAAAATATATTTGGCTTACCATATTAGATGATAGTAATATAAAAATTTATTATCAAAGAAATACAGTAAAATATGCTGACTATATTCCTAAGCGATATTATGTAAGTGTTCATGAAGTTATTATTTGACTTTCTTTTAAAATTATAGTATAATTATTACAGAAAGGATGAAGAAAATGTATATTTGCCCCACCTGTAATAAAGGCTTTAAAAACGCAGAAGATGTAGCAAAACATTCCTTGCAATGTTGGCGCGAACATAATCCAAATCATAAACCTAAACCCGCACCTTGCAAGGGAAACGTCACAGAACGACAAATAAGTGAAGATATTCAAAATTTTTTCGTCTCTTTCAGAAAGGTTTAATTATGTCAGAAGTAATGCTAAAAACACATTTAATAGTTACAGATGTTCATGAAGAATATTTTGTACGATGGTGTGGTAAATTAACAGATGTAAAGCCATTACTTAAAAATGATTTACCTATTTTTATTATTGTTGGTTCTGATGGTAGGATGGAACTTAATACAATTAACATCAAAACTATTGAACGATGTGCAAAAAGTTTAAGTCATCCGCGCGGGAAACAGGCAATTACATCTGACAGTGTAAGAATTTATATTTTAGAAGAAAATGGTAATGAAAAATTAATGGGTAAAGTATTTCATAATCATGTAAAACAATATCAACAAATGTATGATAGATTTGAATATATTTGACTTTTAGTAGAAATTTTGCTATAATAAATATGTAAGGCGGGAACAGCAAATAGTCTTTAAGTGGCAATCTGTTAATTGTAAGGCTTATTAACCGCCTAGTTTATGGGCTTGTAACCGAATTGGCATAGGTACCGGTCTTAGAAGCCGGGTTCTGGAGGTTCAACTCCTCTCAGGCCCACCAGTCACCTCTCGCAAAAGTGACAAACCGATAACATTCAGTTGGCAGTTACGCTTGGAAATCGGTATATAAAGAAGCAAGTTGAATAGCATTAACCGTATGTAATGACTATTCCAATTGTCCGGACGCTAGGAGCCTTGAAATCGGTATTAGGCTTAATACTCTCCGAACGTGCACGCACAAATCCTAGGTCTGTTATGGCATCATAGAAGAGCCTTCTCGCGGCGATGCTGTTACTCAACTAACCAAATAATCAGGGCTTTTGATTGCTTCTTTCCAGCCCGCCTGGTGGCGTAGTTGAAACTAATCTTCTAACATTTGACTTTTTTCAAAAAATATGCTATAATTATTATAGTAAAGAGGAAAGGAAGTAGATACCCCATTTAATAAAATGGTTGAACCAAGTGAAGAAGAGTTAACCACTCTGCTTGGAGCATCTGGAAAACAGCCCCAAACTTGATGGGATACTGTCAAGCCAAGGCCGCGAAATCAGTAATGATTAGCGATAAGGAGAAACTCCCAATGTTAAGGATGTGTGCTTGGTTGTTCGCCAATAAAAGCACGATTCCTCACGGCGTCGTAATAGAAAGTCAAGCGTTAAAAGCGTAGACCGAATCCTAGTTAGGCGTAGGCTGGCTACCGTCGCAAACCTAGGAAAAGCCACTAAGACGCTAATTGTCGTTGAAACCTAGAAATAGGATATAAGTGAGGTTTGCGGTAAAAGTAGCCCAAATGACAATAATTTTAACAAATAAGTTTGAATTATTGGTAATAGTGCTGAATGGTTTGGGTGAAATTTGGAAGTAAGCAGTCTTCCCGTTGTTAGCCGAAAGGCAGGGTGAAGAAGTCCGGAATTGCTACCCGTGGCTCAGCCTTCATCTTCAACGTGGCTGAATATATTGGAAGGACAATACAAGTATGGCGAAAGTCACAACGGTTTTATTAAATGGGGTATTTATAGGTGTGCCCCAACGGTCGTGAATGTTCTCATAGTTGAACTCAAGTCAAGAGTATAAAATGACATAGCTCATCTGCCATGTGTAGAAGGAGCGGAGAATACGTCGGGAGCGTAAGCAGTATATAGTCCTAATGCCGCAGATGGGAACGGCGACTAAACTTAGGTGGGATACACGACGTATTCGTTATGCCAGTCTAGCGTAGTGGCTACGCGGCGGTCTGTTAAACCGTTATAGGTAAGTTCGAATCTTACGGCTGGCGCCAGCTCGCTTAGCAAAAGCGCGAGGATAATTGCCGATGTGCGGTTGGCTGACCTTAAAGCCGATTAAATTAAAGGAGGAATGACTTATCGGTCTTGATAATGGCATTGAGGTAAAGTCTCGTAAACGTGAACTTACTCGCGCGATGCTACCTTCTGAAATTGTATATCCTTTTGATTTTGGCGAAAAGGATACTGAAATCCTTTATTGGCGAAAAAATTGGGGACTACGAAATCATGTAGTTAATATGTTTCCTCTAGAAACAGGAAGCGACTGGCAATATGTGATTGATACTCCAAGTGATGTCTTTGAACTTATTTCTCTTATTGTAGAATTTATGGATAAAAAGACATGGGAAGAAGAAGGAGATTCAATTTGGGATTATGATGAAATTCTTCCTATTCTGCGGCGAAACGTAATAAATTTAGCAATTATTGCTGCATTTATGGAAAATAATCCTGATGTTTATCTAGAATTTTATGACTCCTATTAAATGGGCCTATAGTTCAGTGGCTAGAATATTCGGTTGTCTCCCGAAAGATCGCGGGTCGAGTCCCGCTAGGCTCGCTTTTAGACACAAACAGCAAATTACACTAGCATGTAGGGGCCTGTCGTTATCAGTTCAAATCTGATCTTCCCCACTTATTTGGGGAAGTAGCTCAATTGGTAGAGCGCAGTTTAGTGAGTGTCTAGTTTTCGGGCAGCGTTACAGACGTGAGCATCTAATATATGCCAGGAAACCATATTCAAGAGATGCAGCATTATTGAATAAAGGTCTTGAAACAGTAATAGATTGATGATGGTGCAAACCCATCCTGACCGACTATCGGGGTATGGCGCAGTTTGGTAGCGCGTTCGGCCTGGGACCGAAAGTGCGTAGGTTCAAATCCTACTATCCCGACTTTACTTACTGGGTTTGGAGGTTATCCCTCTGAAAAACCTCCTCCTTTCTGGTTTGACTTTTTTATAATTTATGATATAATAAATATATCAAAGAAAAGGAAAAATAAAATGGAAAAAGAAAAACTTTCTGCACAAGCTGCGAAAACTGAATTTGTTAAGTCTATTCATAATTGGTTAATGAATACTCTGCGGCAAAATGGTAAAGAAGAATATAGTAATTGTTTTACCATTGAAGGCTCAAGTATTATGTGTAGTCTCCCTTCCAATTATTTTGATAGATATAACATCCCCGCAGGAATAAAAATAGAAATGAAATTTATTGCTAAAAAGGGATAATAATATAGTCGCATACAGCAAATATACAAAGTGGTTAATAAAATTTTTTTGAATGAAAATTTTTAGAAGGTTCAATTCCTTCACGTTTAATGCGACTAGAAATGCCGGCGTAGCTCAATTGGCAGAGCAATTGCCCTGTAAGCAATAGGTTTTCGGTTCAAGTCCGAACGCCGGCCCCAATTATAAAGACAGTTACAGCAAAATTAGATTAAATCTAAGTGTTATTGGTTCAAGTCCAATTATTTCATCCATGAATCTGAAATATCGCCCAACTGGTAGGGCATTAGAATTTTATACTGTCTTGAATTAAAAGGATTTTAATTATGTGGTTTAAAAAGAAAGAAGAAATTATAACGCCAATTCCAATAGTAAATAAAGGATGCGAACATAAATGGTTAGATTTTCCTGCTTATATTCAAAGCAGTTACGATTCAGATCGTAGAAGTTATGAAGTAGAAGTAAAAGAGCCTTATGTTTGCGTTTTTTGTAAAAAAAGAAAAGATGAAGTCATAGCTAGAGAAAGTGGAGAAAGTAAAAACCCTGAAAGAAGAGTAGAAGAATTAATAAGAAAATTTGAAAGCTATGATATTATTGCTCCTCGTTTAATCGTAGAAGATATGGTAAAGGACTTTCAAAATGTAGATCGTGATTATCTTGCTTGGTATGATTATCTACATAATAAAGGAGAAAGACCAAACATTGAATTAAAGCTATGAAAATATATATTTCTTATTGGGCAATGGTTAGGCATTTTCCTAAAAATCTTATAGGTTTAAACACTACTATTTGGCCGCCGAAATGGAGGCCACTTGGTTTAGATAAAAATGGTGTAAGAGTTATTAATTGTCCTCCACTACAACCAGGACTTGACTGTGAAGGATTATGTGAGGGCAAATGTAATCCGAAACACCCAAAAGATTGTCAATTTTTAAAAACTTACCGCGCGCAATTGGATAAAATTGATTTTGATAATTTTATTCTGCATTTAAATAATTTTAAAAATTTATTTCTTTCTGAAAACTCAGAATATGATGATGTAGATTTTGCTTTAATAGTATATGAAAAATATGATAATCCTTGCAGTGAGCGACAACCACTTAAAGATTGGCTTCATGCGCATGGACAAGAGGGAGAAGAATGGCAAAAGTAGATAACTATATATGGATTGGGTTTCTTCCTCGTGGATGGGAAGAACTCGCGCGAAAAATGATTAAAGAGTGCGAAACGATTTATCCTGATTGGGAAGTTATAGATTTAAAAGAAAAATTTGGCGCACTTCGTTGTTATGATTGTGGTGCTCCAAAAGAAGTGCATGAAATTATTAATAAGTATGAAGATATAAGCGCACGAACTTGTTGTAATTGCGGCAAACCTGCCACAAAAATCTCTACCGGTTGGATTCTTCCTTGGTGTGATGAATGTGGTAATAGAGAAGAAAAGTATTATAAGAGGTTTAATAAATGAAGGCATACATAGAAGTTAGTGATATGATAAATGCCATGTTTCAATTTCTAAATTCAGAAAATTATTCCAAAATGGTAGAAGCTATAAACGGCGACACAAAAGAAGATGGATTTCGCGGCGCAATGTTTACACTTCCCGCTATAATGTTGCATTATTGTGATGTTGTTTATGTAAAGGATGATAAAAATGGTAATTGAATTACATTATACTGATAAAGAATTAACTACCTTATTAGATGGATTAAATAATGCCATTTTAGCAATAGAGAATGTATATAATGAATTACGATTCGGATGTGAAGTTCCAGAAAATTTACGTAATTTAACTTTATAGTCTTATGATGAAATATATAAATATACTTCTTTTCGTTTGGCAGCATTAAAGGATTTATATCAATATTTATTAACTTATGAGCGGGCTTAGCATAGTGGTCTAATGCGGGAGGTTGCTAACCTCTGCCGGCTTTAAATGGCCCATAGGTTCGAATCCTATAGCCCGCGCTTTTGGGGCTCCAGCCCAGCTTTATGCTGGTGGTTAAGGGTGCTGGGGCACACAGCCGATTTCAGCGGGAAAGACTGTAATTTTATAGAGGTATTTAATATATTATGATTAAAAAATTTTCAATACCAGGGTATTATAAAAAATTTCCACAAGTTGTAAAATTAATAGAATATAATAAACAGCATCCAGAACAATTTTATTCAGATCGTGTGCTTGATAGTAGCTATGATGCTAATGATGAAACTATAGTATGGCAAGGCGGGCGTGGATGGATTCCTGTAAAATTTACTCCAATGGAAATTGTTCTTCAAATGCTTCCTGATTTAAAATTACGTCATACTTTTACGAATTGTCTTATTACAGAAGATTTATTAAAAGATTATAGATGTAATCATTTTTTACAAAATTATATGCGACCGCAAGACGAAGTAATTGCTGCGAGTCCATTATTAATTGACTATCTTAATAAAAATTATCCTGAAATAAAAATAATATATAGTACAACGATGAATATAACAGACATAGATAAAATTAATGAAATTACGAAAAACAATATTTATGTCCTTAATTACAATTATAATAATGATAACAATTATCTAAAACAATTAAAACATTTAAATAATATTGAAATTTTATGTGGAGAACCATGTATTCCAAATTGTCCTAATAGAGCATTACATTATGAAGTTATTAGTAAAAAATATTTAGGAATAAAGGATGAACGTATTAGACAAATTGAAGATTTTTGTCCAAGGCCGAGAACTCCATATACAGAATTTATAAAATTACCCCATGCTGTTACTAATGAACGAATAGAAGAATTATCTAACATGGGAATACAATATTTTAAAATTTCTGGACGACTTATTAAAGTACCTGACTGGTTAGGAATTATTTTATATTATATAGTATTACCAGAATGGCGAGAATATGTTTATGCTAAACTTTTAAACGAATGGTGGTAATAAACTACAACAATAGTTGTAGTATGCAGGCGTGATGTAGCGGCAGCATGATAGTCTTCCAAACTGTTCGGGCGGGTTCAAATCCCGTCGCTTGCTCCAGAATTGCGGTGGTCGTCTGCGGACAACACCTGTGGTAATAGGATGCGTCTTATTACCATTATAGCCCCGTAATCTAGCGGCAGGATACTTGGCTTTGAACCAAGGTGTGTTAGTTCGACCCTAACCGGGGCTGCTTATTTAGACAACTTCAGCAATATTTCATCTTCTCCATATTTACTATAAATCCAAGTTATGAAGAGTCTTGGTGTTGTCTAGCAAGGAGATAATATGAAAATGAAACGTGGAACAGATCATAATTGGGTAATTCGTCGTTATAAAGGCGATATAGCTTGGTATGCACATTGTAAATGTGGATATGAATATAATTGTTCTCAATTTAAAAAAGATAGTTGGCAACAAGAAATAAAATGGATATATTCATATTGTCCCAATTGTGGTGCTCGTAAGAAATGGTATAATGAAGAACCAATAAAAATGGAGAAAACAAGATATGAGTAAATTTCTAAAAAACATTAAAGATTTAGAAGCATTTAAAGAAGCCGTTCGTAAATGTCAGGGAGATGTGTATTTAGTTAAAAGTGATAAGAGTGAGCAATTTAATCTTAAAAGCACGCTTTCTGAATATTTAGGACTCGCGCGATTAGCTGACGCGCATGGGGATGAATATGAAGTGTTTTGTCAGTTTGCTGGCGATGAAGGTAATTTGTTAAAATACTTCTTTGAAAGATAATAGAATAATTTTATAGTGACTAAATCACATATAGAGTGAGGTAAGCCCGCAGTTGCGGGCTATTTTTTTGTATGTGGAGGTGAGAAAATGACTTATGATAACTCTTTTTTAGATAGACATTATGTTGAACTAACTGGAAGAAGATATATTTTCTTTAACTCTTTACAGTCTGAAAAATTAGCTATTTATCATAAATATTATCAATATGGATTAAATATAAAAAACACAATTGCACCACAATTAAATCCTGATATTTCTAAATCAACTGAAGATGATTTAAATAAAATAAAAACTTATATAGATTATATAAAAACTTTAGCTGAGACAGAAGCAAAAAATGAAATAAATTTTATAAAACAGTTTACAGACATTTTAAATAATTTAGATAATTGTGAATTTAAAGATAAAATGTTAGAGTTTATTTCTTCTTTAGAAAATGGAGAAATTTCAGATTATATTAAATTCTTAGCTATAATTAATACAATTATGGCTAATAAAAATACATTTTTACAAAAACGACAAAAAGTAAGTACAGAAAGTATGAGATTTATTCAGCAATCTTATAATTCTGCAGAAGATTCTTTACAAACACAAATTTCTCAAGCTTTACAAGAAGGAGATTATAAAACATATCAAAACTTAATACGTTCTACTTATCCGCAAGAAAAACAAACAAATTGGCCGCGTTTTTCTGGAGCAATTTCTAGTAAATATGGAGCAAAATTTACAAGTATTTTAAGACAAGTGGCTGATGATTCTAGTTTAATTAATGAATTAAAAGAAGCGTGGGTATCACAACGTGGTATTGATGAACAAAAAGCTGCAATGTATATTGCAGCGACAATAAGTACTTATTTAGATAATTTTTCTTTTGAAGATTTAGATAAATTAACTGTTACAGATATAATGAAGAATATTAAAACAACAGATAGGTCTACTTTAACTTCTCTTGTAACAGATATATCTGAAAATTATGCAAACAATATTTGGAATTTATTATTAAAAAAAAGAGTAGTTGAAAAAACTATTGAAGAAGTAGCATTAACTACCCGTCGTGGGTTAGGAGAACTTTTTTTAAAAATGAACAGTTCTTCTCAAGAAGATGTGTATAAACTTTATGCTAATTATGGTTTTAATAAAGAAACTCTTGACAATATTTTAGAAAATAAAGATTTTGATGAAAAAAAGAAAGCTGCCTTGATTACAGAAAAATTAGGAAAAGCAATTCGTTCTTATGCTAAAAAAATTTGGGGATTAGAAATTAAAAGTAAATATTCTAAAGAACAAAGAATAGAAATAGAAAAATGGTTAAATGAACATCAAAACGTTTTTCAAGAATTTAAAAAAAAGCATCCTCGTATATTAGATCCAAATTATATAAAAAATCAATTACAAGTAAAAATGACTGGCTCAGCGTCAGCAGAAGAAATGGCAATGAACGCTGTACAAAGCCTTAGTAAAAATGATATTAATGTATTACTTGGCGGTGGAGTTATTAAAGCAAAAAGCGATTTACAATTTACTTTTACAGGTGCGCTTGATTTTACTGAAATAGATGATATAGCCGCAAAAAATATTAAAGAAGTAGCATCAAAATTTCATGAAAATTTTATGAATAATATACATGATACTATTGGTGATAAAGTAGATACCCTTATGAAAAAAGCAATTTATATGGAAGAATTGCGTGATTTAAAAATGAATATTATTGAAGAATTACAAAAATTTTATAGTGGAAATGAATTAGATCAAAAGATTGATTATGTACTAAATCAATTAAATAATTTAATTACTGGTGGGGTTCAAGTAAAAGATTACGTACATGGTGGCACTCTCGGCTTTATGGGAGAAAGTTTGGGCAGTAATGCTGATAAAATTTTGCAAAATGTTATAAATATGTATGACACAGGAGGTATTTCTCGTCTTGATTATAGTTTATTATTTTTTGTTTTAGCTAACTGTGGACCCGATAGTATTGCATCTGACTTGCAAGATGATTTAGCACATTATTTACTTGGTGGTGCGATGATGATATTATTTGATGAAGGCTTTACAGCTTCAAAAAAATTTTTACAAGATACTACAGAAAAAATAGGATTTTCACCTTCTGCCGTACATTTATTTAATTTACAAGGTGGTCATTTTGTTCCCGCTTCTTTAGTTTATACGACAGTTTACAATAATTTATTAATGGCTTATAGAGATATTTCTTCACAAATTATTACATTAAGTAAATTAGATAACATCACCAATAATATTACAATTATAAATAATATTACTAAAAAAAATATTCCTAGTTATACTACGATGTCACTTGCTCAAGACAGATGGGATACAGTAAAAAAATTAGCAAATGATAAAGAAAATATAGATATAAAAATTACTTTTTTAGCGGGAATATTAGATATTTTTGAGGCTATTCCTAATGCTTTTAAATATTAATAATAAATTATTATAAATAATTCTATATATAATCACATATTCAATGGAGAAATACCCAATCTCTATACAAACGGGGGTGAAAAAAATGGAACCTAGTGTCGCCCAACAAGTGTGGGCATGGATAGGCAATCATCTTTGGTTATTTATATTAGGTATTCCATCAATTATACAAATAGTGCCAATAAAAATTAATCCTTGGACTGCTGTAGTTAAATGGATAGGAAAAGCTATTACAAATGACGCTTGCAGTAAAATGGACGATATTTTAACAAAAATTAACAAGATTGATCAATTAGAAACAAAAATTGATAATCTTAAAACTGAAATTAACGACGTAAAATGGGATGCTATGACAAATGAAAAAGACCGTATTCGTTGGGAAATATTGGATTTTGCAAACTCCTGTCATAATGGTAGAAGACACACTAAAGATGAATTTAGGCATATAGACAAATTAAACAAAAAATATATTGAATTATTAAGAAAAACAAACGATGCTAATGGTGAATTTGATATAGAGTATAAATATATACAAGAACTCTATGAAGAAAGAACCAAAAAAAATGATTTCCTACAAAATAAGGAGGGACTATAAATGACTAACTTTAAGAAATGGTTCGCCGCCGCAGGCGTTCGCGCACTAAAAACAGTCGCTCAAACAGCAGTTGCCACTATTGGAACTAGCGCTGTAATTTCAGAAGTAAATTGGGCTGTTGTAGCTTCCGCTTCTGTATTAGCTGGAATTTTAAGTTTATTAACAAGTGTAGCTGGACTACCTGAATTAAAAATGGAAGAAGAGAAAGAGGCTTAATGCCTCTTTCTTGACTTTTTTTTAATTTTGTTATATAATAAAAGAAAAGGAGGACAGTTTTGTGGAAAAAAGAAGCAAAGAAAAAATTATGCCGTTAGAAATTTATACGGACGGTTCGCTTAAAAAAATGGGACAACGTTCTACATTTGGAGGTTGGGCTTTTTATGCTTTACGTGATGGGATAGACTTTTATCATCGTTCGGGTAGCGTTGGAATGACAACTAATCAGCGAATGGAATTAACAGCAATTCTTGAGGCTTTGAAATATGCACAAACTGCCCGAAAAACTGGAGAACGAGTAATTATTTATAGTGATTCTGCTTATGCTGTAAATTGTTATAACCAAGAATGGTATGTTAATTGGCGAGTAAATGGATGGATGAACGCAAATAAAAAGCCTGTTGCTAATCAAGATTTATGGCAAGAAATTGTACCTTACTTTGATAATTTTTGGTATGAATTAAGAAAAGTAGAAGGACATTCAGGCGATTATTGGAACGAAAAATGTGATGAACTCGCGCAATTAGAAGCAGAAACACTAAAAATAAATTGGCGAGGTTAATTATGCTAAATGAAAGTATTTTTGAAGTAACAAGAGCGGATTATGGAAGCTTTGTAGAACAAATCAATCCAGAAAGTCGCAATATTGTAATAGAGGAAATAGGACGCTATCATATTGCTACTAAAATTTTTAGCAAAAAGACTGGAAAATGTTTATGCAGTAGAATGAGCTGCAATAATGAAACCGATCCAGAACCAGAGAAATACTATATTTTTGAATTTCCTGATGATGATGAAAGGCTGCCACCTATTCCTAAATATAAATTAGTATTAGAAGATAAGGAGCAAGCGCAAGCATTTTTTAATGCTGTTGCTCAAATATCTAAGGAGAACAAAAATGGTTGAGTTATTTGCTGATATTCCGGTACTAGCAAAACAATTATTAAGTAATTATATAGATGAAATTTTCTCTAATTATGAGTTAAAAGAGTGCGCACATTATATCGCAGATTTAGCTAATAATTGTGAAGATAAAAAGCTACAAGATTTTATTGACTTTTATTTTAAATTAAAGTTGGAGCAAATAAAGAATGAAAGTGATAATGATTAGCGGCAAAAGCCAAAGCGGAAAAGATACTATCGCGCGAATGATGTATAAAATTTTACAAGATCATGGCGCGAAAACATTAATTATTTCTTTTGCTGATCCAGTAAAATGGATAGCAGAACGTTATTATAACTGGGATGGGGATAAAACTAGACCAGAAGGCCGCGCTTTATTACAAAAAATTGGCACTACAATTATGCGCACACATTACCCTACATATTGGGCGGAAATAATTGCCAAATTTATTTCGGCCGCAAATGAATGGGACTGCGTAATCATCCCAGATTTACGATTTCAAAATGAATTTGAAACTATTTCTGAGCATAATATCAATTGTGAAACCATTCGTATAGAGCGATATAATCAAGATGGTTCTTCTTACGTTAATCCAAATATGACAAAAGAACAATTAAATCATATTAGTGAATGTGAGTTAGATAATTTCCCTTTTGAATGGATTATTGAAAATCGCGGTTCATTGGAAGAGTTAGAAGAATCAGCTAAAGAATTATTAAATATTTGGCATCTATAAAGGAGTTTATATATGTTATTAAGAGAATTATCTCCGGAAAAATATTGGTCTTTTCCTTCTTCTTATTCCAAAGAAAGACGGGAAAATGAAATCCAATCCATGATTATTTCTGGTAATTATTATTATCAATTAAAAACAGATGGCAATTATAGTGCTTTTATTTGCGATTTTGATGGAGAGAAAAGCATTATCAGTCGTGGTAAATCAACCGTTACAAAAGAATATTGTCATCTTGAAGATAGATTATTTTTCTTTGATTCAATTGCTGCGGCATTTGATAAACCAACGCGCATTATGGCTGAAATCTACTATGACAATGGTATTGATAGACAAGTTGGTTCTGTTTTGCGCGCGAGTACAGAAAAATCTAAAAGTATTCAAGACAATGAATATTATTTAGAAGCACAAAATAAAGTGCGTTTTACTCCAAAAGATAAACGTGATATTGAAGGAAATGAATTTCGTAATCAAAAACTTAAATGGCGTATTTTTGATGTCTGGTATTATGATGGAATTGATTTAATGAATACGCCTTGGATAGAACGACAAGCATTTGTAAAACTCGCGGCTGAACGCATTAATAATCCTCTTGTATCATACGTTCCATATTATCCAGTAGATTCAACCTTATATGATAAATTAGCTGAAATTTTTGAAAACGGCGGTGAAGGTGTGGTTTGTTATCGCCATGATGGATTACCACAACCGGGAAAACGCACCGCGCATAAAACTTTAAAAATTAAAACTGAAGTTGAACATTTATTAGATGTATTCTTTATTGGACTTGATAAATGTAAGCAAAATTATGAAGGTAAAGAACTAAGTAATTGGCAATATTGGCGCAATACACGTACAAATGAAAAAGTTTGTGGTGACTATTTCGGTGAATATCAATTAGGCGGCCCTTATGAGCCTATTACTCGTAATTATTATTATGATTGGCCTGGGGCAGTATTCTGCGGTGTATATAATAATAATCACGAGATATATTCATTATGCAAAGTATCAAATTTAACCGACGATTTAAAAACTGATTTGCGCGATAATTTTGATACAGAATACTATCTATGCCCAGCAACAATTGGAGGAATGGCACTAAGTGAAGCTTCTGGAACTTTATCAGTGCGACATCCCTATTTAAAAAGTATTCGTAAAAATGATTTAGATCCAGAAGATTGCACATTAGAAAAAATTCTATCCTAAATTTAAAACAGTTGTCCCTTCGGCAACGAGGAGGAACTTATGAGCGACTTAGAATTTTTGGGCTTTGCAGAATCAACTTCTACATTAGACCCAATTATGTATCAATATTTTAATAATTTATTAAATAGAAGAACTATTGTTTTAAATTCCGAAATTGATGAAAATATATTAGAAACAGTAGTTCTTCCATTAAAAGAATTTGAAACTGATAATATAGCCTCACCGGTAACACTCATACTTAATACCCCTGGTGGTTCTGTTGCAGATGGCTTAATGCTTTGTAATGTAATAGATAATTATAAAAAGCCATTAGAAATTATTGTACCATCTTATTCTTGCAGTATGGGAACTATTATTTTAAGTTCTGGAAATAAAAATCCAAATGTCACTAAAAAAGCATATCCTTTTTCCTTTGCTCTATTCCATAGCGGCCAAACCTATGTTGGCGGTGAAAGTTCTACTGTTGATGATATTGTAGATTTTAATAGGAGTATAGATAGGAAAATACGTGATTATGTTATTAAAAATACTAATATTTCTGAAGAACTATATGATGCCCACCATAGAAAACAATGGTATATTTCTGCTGAAGAAATGCTAGAATATGGATTAATTGATGAGATTATTGGGACGTGATTATATGATATATTTTATAGATTCAAGCGCCGTGCTTAACGGTGCTTTATTTTTATATGAAAAAGAACATATATATTTAAGTCCACTAGTTTTAATGGAATTAGAAAATTTAAAAACTAATGGTAATGAGCATATAAAATATCAAGCACGAGATGCTATTCGTACAATTATTCAATCTAATATAGCAATAACTACTATTTCTCAAAAAGAAATAGAAAAGTTATTAAAGAAAAATAATTTTTTAATGAATATTAATGACCACAAAATGATTTGTGAAGCATTAATTTTAAATAAATATAATGAAGTTAATTTTATAACCAGTGATTGCGCGCAACTAACATTTGCGCAAACATTAGGTTTAAAAACTACTTATTTTACTCCCGAAAAAGATAAGAAAAAAGAAGAATATTCTGGTTGGAAAAACTTTGCTCCTAATGAAGAAGAGTTAATAGCACTTTATTCAGACCCAACAAAAAACACACTTTCTGCCGCAATTAATGAATATTGTAAAATTTATGAGGGCGAAGATTTAAAAGATGTTTTAAGATGGACAGGAGAAAAGTATGAAACCTTAAAGTGGAGTAATTTCAAAAATAATTTTCTAAATAAAAAAATCCAACCTTATAATTTGGAACAAAAGATGGCTTTTGATTTATTACAAAATCAAGATATTGCTGTTAAAATATTAACTGGTGTTCCAGGTGGTGGAAAAGATTTTATTATGCTTCTTCATGCATTAGATTTAATTCAAAAAGGAATTATGGACAAAATTATATTTGTACGTAATTTAGTGCCTTTTAAAGATGCTCCTGAAATTGGATTTTTAGCAGGAGATTTACAATCTAAAATTAGTTGGGGATTAGGCCCAATTAGCGGTATTTTAGGAGAAGAAGGATTAAATCAATATTTAGATGAGGGCGTAATTGAAGCTGTAAACCTAGGTTTTATTCGTGGTTGTTCGTGGAATAATACAATAATTTATGTTTCAGAAGGACAAAATATTACTGGTGGAGGATATAAATTATTAGTTAGTCGTTGTGGCCAAGGTAGTCAACTTTGGGTCAATGGCGATATTCTACAGACTGACGATAGAGAATTTGAAAAAAATAATGGCTTATTACGATTAAGCAATTCATTAAAAAATAATCCTCTTGCTGGAACAGTAAGATTAATTAAAACAGAACGCAGTGCAGTCGCAGATTTAGCAAAAATTATATAAGAGGGAAAGAAATTTCCCTCTTTTATTTTTTGACTTTTTTCAAATTTTATGCTATAATAAAATTAAGAAAAGAAAGGAGATAAATAATATGGAATGGAAAATGGCAAAAAACATTGGTTATCAGCCAAAAACAAATTTTTGGGATATGTTTACTGAAGTTGAGCCAAAAGAAGAAGAAATTAAACAATTAGCAGAAATTTTATTTAAAAAATATGAGAATGATTATAAGGCTTTAACCGAACTTATTATGGTAATTAACCATAAAAGCTGGGAGTACTTTAATTATAATACGGTTTTAAGTGTCTTATACTCAAATTTATATTATAAATATGATCAAATGGCTATGAAAACTTTAGGAAAGAATAAAGAAGCCATTGAATATTACTTTAAAACATTAGATTAATGGAGGAATTATGAATATTTATTTAGCAGGTTCAATTTTTTATTATTAAGTTGAATATTTGACTTCTCATTATCTCGTGTGTTATAATATAATTAGAGGTGATGGAGATGTCCTGCGGAATTTATATAATAAAAAATTTAATAAATCAAAAAGCATATATAGGTCAATCCGTTGATATTGAAGAAAGATGGATTAAACATTGCGCAGGTTATGGAATAGCTCATAATTCAGCTATTGATACTGCAATTCAAAAATATGGCAAAGATAATTTTTCATTAGAAATTTTAGAATTATGTTCACGCGAAGAATTAAATAATAAAGAAGCATATTATGCTAATTTATATAATTCATATGTACCTAATGGATATAATATTAATATATGTGGAGAAACTTTCCATAATCCTAAACAGGATAAAGAAATTTCTTGTTATAATATATCAACAGGTACACTTATTAAAACTTTTTCTTGTACTCACGAGGCCAATAGACAAGGTTATTTAAGACAAAGTATAGTCGCGGCAGCAGAACAAAAAGGCTATAGTAAAACTGCATATAATATGTTATGGCAATGGGGTCATGAACAACAAATTCCTATAATAAAACCACAAGCGGGAAAACATGGTGGGAAATTGGTTTATAGGTATAACAAAGATACTGGTGAATTTATAGATAGTTTCAAGTCTTTAGCAGATGCAGAACGACATTTAAATAAACCGGGTGGAAATAAAAATATATCATCCGTATGTAATGGCAAGCGTCAATATGCCTATAATTATAGATGGTCTTATAATTTATATAACAATATTTTGGAGGAACAAAATAAATGAAAATTTACTTGGCAGGTAGTATATTTTACTATGGGGATGTATTAAGAAATACTGAATGGGCTAAAAAAATAAGAGAAACAATTCCTGGTGTGAATTTATATTCTCCTATTGAGAATACTGAAATTAATGGAACTGAAGGAAAGAAAAAATTTGCCGGCTCGCAAGAAATTGCTAAAGCAGATAATGCTCGTCTAAATGACACAGATATATTAGTAGCATGTATAGATAATGACGTAATCCCCGCGGGCACTTGCGCTGAAATTGGAAAATTCCATGAAAAAATTGAACGCGGTGATCATAAATACATTGTCGGTATTTGCACAGATAATCGTCAAATGTTTTTAACTCATAGTGAAGCAAAAGATAAGGGTGGCGCCGCGAGTCTTGGTGAACAGCAATATAGTTATCAAAATCTTTATGTTACCGGCTTAATTAAACAAGGCGGCATTTTAGTGTCTAATATTGAAGACGCAATTAATTTTATCAAGGAGAAAGAAAATGAATTCTAATATGTTATACAATATCAATGACAAGCTACCAGCAAAGAGACTTGTAGTAGCCGCGCTACAGCAAGTTATTGCTTGCTTCGTAGCAACTGTTCTTATTCCACAGATTTGTGGAGTTCCTATCGCACCCGCTCTACTCGGCGCAGGTGTTGGTACGCTAATTTATCAACTCTTTACTCGCGGGCAAAGCCCAATGTTTATTAGTTCATCTGGTGCGTTTGTTGCCGCGGTTATTGGAGCGCTAGCATTAGGCACGGCCCCAAATTATATGGCTGTGTTTATTGGTGGCCTTATTGTTTGTCTAATTTACTGCTTAGTTGGCATTTGTATCAATAAATTTGGTACACAATGGATTAATAAAATTATGCCACCAGTAGTTATTGGGCCTATCGTAGCTGTAATCGGCCTAAATCTTGCAACATTCCTACCAACTTATTTTCAAATTAATGGTAAATACAGTCTGTTAGGATTTGGGCTTGGCATGTTAACTCTAATTATTACAGCACTTATTTCTCATTACGGAAAGGGCTTCATTAAGAATTTGCCATTCTTATTTGCAATTCTAGTTGTATATGCCTTTTCTGCAATTTTAACTGTTTGCGGAGTTCCAATTATTAATTTTTCAGTATTTAAAGGCGTGCATCTAGTTCAAATGCCTGATTTTGCTTTCCTACACTTTAATACCTTTAATTGGTCTCTATTCCCGCAAATTTTACTACTATTCCTACCACTATCTTGTGTTTGTATCTGTGAGCATCTATCAGACCATAAGGCTTTAAGCGCAGTAATTGGAACTGATCTTACTCAAAATCCTGGTGTTGGTAATACTCTTATTGGTGATGGTATTGCAACTGCTTTTGGTTGTTTGGTAGCTGGTATTCCAAATACTTCATATGGAGAAAGTGTAGGAACTACAGGTTTTAGCCGCATTTGCTCAAAGTATGTAATTACTCTCGCCGCGGTTATTATGGCAATTTCCGCCTTTATTGGGCCATTACAAGCATTTCTAGTATCTATTCCAAGCGCCATCTTTGGAGGATGTGCTGGAGTGCTTTATGGATATATTACTCTTTCTGGTATTCGTACAATCAAAGACAATAACATTGATTTAAATAATAATAAAAATGTTATTAT